>Ga0208299_1000359_pt1 | contig 43276 bp, 57 predicted proteins | sample 15_taG_FD_184089 | JGI IMG/M metagenome (GOLD analysis project Ga0208299, IMG submission 184089) | Marine viral communities from the Subarctic Pacific Ocean - 15_ETSP_OMZ_AT15312 metaG (SPAdes) (version 2) | ecosystem: Environmental > Aquatic > Marine > Oceanic | place: Pacific Ocean | collected... | reverse complement strand
TTGCGTTACCAGAACTGTTTATTTCTAATTTTGTAGAGGTACCAAACCTAAACGTTAAATCTTCTGAACTACCACAAAATAATCTCCAATAATGATTATTGCCATTTTTTAAATACAATGAAGGGGATGCGCCAGAATTATCGTCTAAAGTAATATCACCCCCGAAAGTTCCACCGTTTGCTTTAGATACAAAGTCTGTAGGTATTGTAGCACTACTAAAAGCAAGTGAACCTAAAGTTCTTTGTTGTACTTCACCTTCATTTAATACTAATGCAGCTGTAGCAGAAGTGTTTGTAGATACCGATTCTAAATCCAAGGTTCCTTGAATTTCTACCCCTGTGAGAAATTTTTGTGCCATATTAGAATTTTATTTTAAAATAACCCTGTTAAGCTACTTTGTGTATTAATACTGTTATTTGCGCATTTGATGCAGGAGCTGAATTAAAGCTTACTTTTATATAATCATTATCTGCTGTATTACTTGAATCGCTTATACCTCTTCTTACATCTGCAATAACAGTATCTCCATCAGCATTAAACAATTGTACAATTACTTTTTTTGTATCTAACCCATGATTAATGTAATAATCAGTAGCACTACCATCTCCTATGTCAACACTTGCACTTAGATCACTAAGAAGTTCTGCAGCTACAGTAGCTATAGTAAATTTCTTTGTAACATTACTTGCACCTGTTCCAGCCAAACTTACAATACCTGTAGCAGCACTTAACTCATTTAAATCTAAACTTAAAGAGTGAGTAGTTCCTTCACCGGATGTTGCAGCCGAAGAGTCAATACCTGTACTACCTGTAATAGTTGCAACGTAATCTCCAATAGTATCAGTACCTAAAGTAATATCACCTTCAGTAGCAATAACTTTAGCATTACCATCGTTTAGCTTCCACTTGTCTGTAGACTCATCCCAATAAAGAGAAACATCAGATGAGCTTCCTCTATTAATTTCAATACCTGCATCTTGTGAAGGAGCAGTTCCAGAAGAAAGATTACTATTTAAAGTAATAATATTATCTGCTAAATCAATAGTTTCAGAATTAACTGTTGTAGTTGTACCTGATACAGTTAAGTTACCCGTGATAACAATAGTGTCTCCAGAGTCTGTTCCAATTGTAATATTTTGATTTGCAGACCCACCAGCCGATTCTAAGTTTGATAATGCTGTCAGTAAGTGAGCATTGGAAACATTTTGTACATCTGTATCTCCCTCAAGAGCTGTACCTGATGCTGTACCTAAACTAGGTAAAGTAGTAGTAGTTGTGGTAATTGTATCAACGTGACCTTCAGTTGTGTAAGAAGTAGATACATTATTAAAAGTACCTCCAAATGCTAATGTTGCAGTTGCTGTAGTAGTAGTTGCTGTTACAGCGTCGTGATTAATTGTAAATGCTTTAGCACTATTTTGGTTTAGTGTAAAAGTTCCATTTTGTCCTGATCCGAAACTTAAAAGAGTTCCAGCAGTTATAGTTACAGTTGAATCATAAACTGGGTCTCCTACTTCTAACCATCCTCCAGTAGATCCACTATAAACCATAAGTCTATAGTCAACCTCAGCCGAGGGAGAAGTATCAAAGTATATCCGACCTGCTTGTAAACTTGCACTAGGAGCAGTACCTAATGGGTGTATTGATGCGTTTTGTAGTTGATTACCCGATAGGTTAATATCAACAAGATGTTTTATTTCAGCCATAATTAATTATTTTGATATATGTTATACATTTAGTTTAAATAAGCTTTACCTGAGAACGTCGCCTCAAATTTTACTGTTAATTGAGAGTTCGATTGATACGAAATCTCTCCTACAACTACTGTATCTGCTGAATCTACTACTGTTACACTTGGTTTTTTTTCTAAAGAGTGATTAATAACCCATTGATTAGAAGCTTGCGCTTGAGTAAAAACTTCGTTTGTGCTTGAAGAACCCGCAGGTCCTTGTGTGCCAACACTTGTAACAACTACTTGATTTTGCGAAGTTACAACTTTATTATTAGTAGAAGTATTTATGTGTACTTCTTTACTTGCTGGTTTGCTAATTTGTACATATTTATTAGACATTATGCTACAGATTTAATAATTTGTAATTGACCGGTTAATAATCTTTCAGTATTACTAGATATTGTTATATCTAAATCATAGTCTGCTCTGTTCCAAGTATAAGCTGCTGTTACTGAAGCTGAGAGACTAATAGTAAAAATACCCTGTGTCGCATTTGTAATTGTTATTCCATTTCCCACGCTTAGGTCTACAACCAAATTATTATCACTCCTATTGTCTTTAGCTTTAAGAGTAATAGCAGCGCCTGAAATATTAACAGCATCACCATTTGCCTGTTTATAAGTTATGGTATTATTAAAAGTAGTACCTTGTTCAATTTTAAAATTATGAGATCCTGCAGCCATTATAATGAATAATCAAAAATATTAGGTTTACCACTTCCATTGTTTTCAATCAAACTAAACCCAGCATTACTGGTCCATCCATTTGATTCACTGTAAAAATTCCCGGTAAACAATGGGGCAATATCTACAGCTCGATAGTTTGCTTGATCTAGGTATGTTTCGTTTAAAGTATGAAAAACCTTTTTAGATTTTCTAGAATGCCAATGCCCTCCTAGTAAAACATTATATGATTTTTGATCACCATATTCAAAAAATACTTTTCCTAGGTCTCCTTTTGATACTCCGTGATGATTATGGGTCATTACGTAAAATATGCCATCTATCATTCTGTTTAAAATAATAGAAGAAAACTCTACGTTAACATTGCTATTTAAATAGCTTTGTTTAACCATGTAAGATAACAGTCCAGCAACATCTCCTTCGTTATCGTGTTTTGCGTCTGAGGTAGATCTATCATGATTACCTGCAATCATATACACGTTAGTTAAATTATTAACTGCTGCTAAAAAGTCTCTTAATATTTCATAAGCTAAAATAACGACGTGGTGCCCATATAATCCTTTCCCCATACTTTTCCATGAGTTAATGTGATTAAGTCCCGTAAAAGACTCTATAAAGTCTCCTAGGAAGATTATGGATACCTTTTCATACCCTCGCTCGTTTACTTTATCAGCTATCTGTCTTAAATACTTAATTACAGTTTTGTAATTAAAGTCTTGGGTTTTTGCTAGTTTCTGTATATCTGCTCCAATATGTAAATCTGCCAGACAAAGAACTCCATGATTAGTGCCTGGGGTTCTTTTTATATTTGCAGTAGATATCGCAGAATTTAGTTTTTTCCTAATTTCTAGATAGTCAATTTCTTCTTCACGTGGTTTTAAAGAAAGCTTAACTTGATAGTTAGTCTTCTTTCCTTTTTGTGAAGTAACATCCCACGCGTTACATGTGTAACCAGTTACTTCGAATTTTTTTAAATCAATTCGAAAAAAATTTATTGCCTCTGCTAAAGAGGTTATAGGTTTTTCTCCTTTGTAATTGTATGTTGTTGGTACTCTAGTATCTTCTGCTGTACTTTGTTTTGCTACTTTAGCGACTTTTCTTCTTAAAGTCCTATGGGAAAATATATTTCCCGTGTGGTGATCTTGTACTATTTCTGCTATTTTACTGTAACTTAGGTCTGGGCTTTCTTGAAGCTTTTCTCTAATCAGGTCTTCTAATTTCACGATTGAATGTTTTAAAGTTTCTCAAAAATAAGAAAAATATAGGTCTTATACCAAATTTTCTTCTGTTTACCAAATTTTTAATTCAAAAAAAAGGGACAGTTTTCACCGCCCCTCTTTTGAACTAACAATAAAAACTAACAAACAATTATATTATATAACTATGTTTATTTTAGTTTTTCAACCTGTGTAACAATAGCGGCTGGTGTTACAGTAGAGTTACCGTCTGCTACATAAACTTCAATAATAAAGTCATCGTAGTTTTTAGCATTACCCACTGCTTTTGATTTAGACACTTTTGTTCCTTCGATTAAAACTAAATCGTAATTTCCAGATACTGTAGATACCGGCTGCTTGATGTTTGTACCACCAAGACCAAATAAACCACCGTCAATGAATCCAGCTTTTTCTGCTTCAGCTACTTTTGCTTGAGTTCCTACAGAAGGAACAGCAGCAGTACTGTAAGCAAATGAACTAGCGTCATTACCAGCTAGTCTAAAGTGAGAATCAATTGGAGCTGTAATTGTAATAACAGCACTTGAGATACTAGCACCAAAACCAGCAAACTCAGAGCTTGACTTAGCAAACTCAGCATCCATAAGAGCTTTGATAGCTGCAGCACTTGCACCTTCAAAAGTCTTTACTGGAAGGTTCGCAGTACCTTTAGTAGTATTAATGATTTTTACGTACGCACTACCTGAATCTAATGCAATAGTTGCAGTAGAGGATTGTGCTGTACCAGCGCTATAAGCTATAGCGGTAACTTTTTTAATGTCACCTTCGCTGATTGGACCTACGTTTTTAGTACCATAAAATAATGATACATTATCGTCGCCACTTGTTAATGATGCTACTCTTGTAGCTCCATCTTTAACGTAACCGAACTTTGCTGCTTCGAAAGCACTAGCCGCGGCTGCGTCACTGTTAATGATTAGGACTTCTTTTTTTGCCATGATAAATAAATATTAAAGATTAAAAATTATATAAATTACTCAGATTGAGATCCCTCAATTGAATTGGTTTGGTATCTCGGAGCCTCTGTTGCTTCTAATAAATGTTTAACTGTTAAATCTACTATCTCTTGGTGTGTATGTTCTGCTAGCTCGCAATCTTGGTTCGAAGATAAAGAAATTTCTGATGGCTCCCTAATGTAATCTAAGCCTACACCTTTTAATAGGAACCTTTTGTTCGTAAATACTTTTATAAATGTATCAGAAATTATACCCATTGGGCTTTTATGTGTTGATTGTGTAAAGGGACTTGCAAGCAAATTATACGCATCATCAGGCTCAACAATTCGTAGAACAACTTCTTTTTTGTAATTGTCTGCTTCTATTTCAATTTCGCCTGCTGAGATGTTTGCTCCTAGTTTAGCTCTACCACAATCATCATAATATATTTTAACTCTTGAGTTAATTAAAAACATATAGTCAGTTGGTAAATCAAAATCTTCATGATCAACATCTGCGTCCATAGACGAGACATCATCACTATAATCTAATACTGTAAGCACACGTAAATCGTCAATACGTTTTTGTGTACCATAATACCCCGATTGTTTTGGATCTGATTTTAACCAAAAGCGTTGTTTTATAAAACGCTCTTGCATTTTATTTAAAGCAAAGTCCAACTCCTCTGGTAAAAAAGTATCAAAGGAATTAGAACCTACTTTTTGTAGACCTTGTTCTACAGCAAAATGCATTTCTGCTACCGTCATAATTAACTAAAAGTTTTTAGACGCGCTTTTAAGGTTGTTAATACATCCGAGTTTTTCTTGTCTTTTATAAACAAAATAGCCTCTTCCATAGAGTCTCCTAAAGCGACATCTCCATTTAATATAGTGTTACCTACCTTACGTAGGACTTCTCTTGTAATACAATCGTTAATGAACGCTTGATGCTCTAAGTTTTTGTCTGTAGCATAACCAAGGAACTGTGTAGGATCAGCTTCTACTTCTCCTTCTAGTGTAATTTCCTTTTGTGCCGCATCCATTGTCTTAGGTTCATACCCATAAACTTGTAATAGTTGATCCATCTTGGATACATTAGCGGTTACCTTTATAAACTCTTTGTACGCTTCTTTTCTTTTCGTAACTCCAGCGAGTTTTTTGATTTTCTCAATTTTGGTATCATAGATAAAATACTTATAACCTCTATTAGATTTCATTTCTTTTTCATCTTGCGCTACGTAAGGGTGCGCACATGCGAATTTCCATCTTATGTAATCCATTAAATTTAATGGCTCTCCATTTTCATCTACTCCTACTTCTAGATCAGTTCCTCTAGATTCAATAGTAACAGTCATGTTATGAAAATATTTTTTTACCTCTTTCATAAAATTAATGTCAGATGCATCGACACCAATTATTTGAGGCATATATTTTTTTTGTTCCGCAAAGGTTAAGCCCGTTTGGGAATCTCCATTGCTAGAAAAAGTGGAACCTATTTTTCGTTTAGCTTCTGCATAAACGTGTTCCGGTAAATTTGTTGCGTTAGCTTTTCGTTTTAAAACTACTTTTCTTGAACTCATGATTTTATTTTCTATGTTAAACAAAACAGTAGAGGGGAGTAAAAATACTCCCCTAACTGCTTATAAATTTATGATTTTACACACTCTAAGTGTAGACAGTTTGTAGCTCGTCTAATTGCGATACCACATTCTTTCATAAAGTGAACTGATGCACCATCAACGTCGTTAGCTCTTAAAGAGTTACCGCTGTTGAATCCTGGAGGTACTGAAGCACCTGCAACTGCCCATCTTACTAATTCTCTACCTTTTCTAGATACCATCTGTACGTTGGTTTCACCATCGTAAGTTGACATGTCTAAGAAAATCATTCTGTAAGATTCCATTGGTAATCCAGTCACTGGGTGTTTTGGACTATTCAATGCTCTTGCACCATGATCAAATAAAGGTAAGTGTCTCACTGTTACAGTGTGACCATCAATATGTCTGTATGAAGTAAAGAAACCTCCTAATTGCAATGTTGAACCTGACCCTGTAACAAAGTTAGAAGGATCTGTGTTCTTGATATAAGTACCAGAACTTAGTTCAGATTTCATTGCGTTATCGAATTCTTCCATACCACCTAAACCTGTAAACAATACAATGTTCATGTCTTGAGCATCAGAAGCACCATATAATGCATCTCTTACTACAGACTTGATTTTTGTAGCTGTTAATGTAGAGTAAGTATCTACGTTAGGAATTTGCTCTAATACACCAGAACCAAGTGGAATTGGTTTTCCGTTGTCGTCTTTCATGTGAATAACACCTTCAGAAGATCTGTTGTATTTAGAATACCAAAGAGCGTATTCAGTTTCTTCTTTCCATCTTAGCATGTGCTGATATTCTTCGAAGTCATACCATAAAGCAGTTTTTCTACCGTCTACGTTAAATTCAAAGTTTACAACTCTATCAGGAGCATTACCTTCATAACGGTAAGACTTTCTGATAAGAGAAATCTGGTTTCTCATTTTAGATGGAGCAACCCAGTTGCTCTCGTTACCAACTGATCCAGAGATCGCTGTTGGCGCGAATAATTGTACCCAGTTTTTACCAGCTACGTCAGATGATCCGATTGAATCGCCCTCATCTGCAGTAACCAATTGTAGAGTATAAACCCACTGTCCACTTGCGTTTTCATATGGATCATCCATTACTCTCGCCTGGATTCCGTTTTCACTCTCAATAATGTATTGTTTGATAAACCACTTGCTATCAAATGCTACTTTAAATCGTGTGTAATTTGCACCTGTTCCAGAAACTAATGAACTGGATCTAACTGCCTTGTTTAGTCTACCCATTACTGGATAATCGTACTCAATGTCGTTGATATACTTTACTGAACCAGTTCCTTCAGTAAGAAAAGAAAGAGGAAACCTCTTGTCTTCTTTTCCTGCCAAGTGAGTGATCACAGGTGAAAGTACATCAGGCTGAGTAAGAAGAGCACTCGCTAACGAGTTCTCATCTGTCATTCCTTCAGCGTTGAAGAAATCTTCGTATAAACGAAGTCTTTTTGCGTTGTCTGCTGCCATGATAAATAAATATTAAAGATTAAAAATTAAAAATTTGTGTTTACCCTAATAACTTGTCTAAAGTTGGAATATTAGGTCGACCATTGCTAGTCTTGTTATACCCTCCTTTATTGCCTTTCATTCTTCTAGAAGCAGTTGGCTTACTTGATTTTAATTTAGCCTTCAAACTTGCCGCTTGCTTTGTATTTACTTTGGCGCTTACTAACTTTGAAATATCAAGACCCTTATACATAAGGTACTCCATTGCTAATATGGATTCTTGATCAAGTTTTTCTCTATCTATAAGTCGTTGGCTTCTCCCTTTGTTATCAACTGGTGTTGCCATCCAACTATAAAATTTCTTTTTGTCACTCTCAGGAATTGTAAAGTCTCTTAGTCTACCTTTATTAATGATAGTTCCAATCTGACCCCAAGTCTCTTGAGTCTGTCTTGCATTTTCTTGAGCTTGCTCTTGTTGCTTTTTTACTAAACTTTCTTTTTCTTTGATCTGATGAGCTGCTAATTTTTTAACTGCTCTTTCTGAATTTTTGAGTAAAAGTCCAGCATCTTCATAGTCTTGAATTGTTTCTGAAATTTCCTCTGGCTCAAATCCTTGCATTTGCATAAAGTTTTCTACCACCTTACGTTGCATTCCTTTGTCTTCTTTGTTTAATTGCAGCTTTCCAAAATCTATTTCTTTTGCTGCTACTTTAAAGAACTTATCTGGATCTCCACCAGATATTCTGTAATTTAAATATTCCTGAATATCAGGAAATGATTGAAACACAGATGCAAATTGCTCTTCTGCAATTTTTTCTGCCATAGCCTTTGTTAAATTAGCTATGCCGTCGTAGTCATCTGCAAACTCTCCTTCTATATCATATCCCATTCTTTCTTTTAATGTAGATATAATAGTTGCTTCTTCTTCAGTTTCTTCTTCTTCAGTTTCTTCTTCTAATGCATCTGCAGCTTCTTGCAAATCAACATCAAAATCTGAACCTCTTTTATCACCCTCTTGAATTTCTTCTGAGGCTTCATCTGTAGTTTCTTCAACTGTTTCATCAGTTGTAGGAGTTTTAGTTTCTACGTTTTCTGGTGTTTCTGATTCTTCTGTAGATTCTTCTGCTGGTGTTGGCTGATCATCTAAGAGTGCGCTAACACTAATCTTGGATAAATCTAAATTGTCTTCTTTACTCATGTCAAAAATAATTAAATTATACTAAATTTCTATACATAAAGATCTATAAGCACGATGTGTTTATATAGAGTCTTTTTATGTTTGTTTCTTACTTAATGCCTTCTTCTGAAGGTCTAATTTTTTGTTTTCAAGGCGTTCTTTTGATTGCATTTCTCTTTCTTTCTGTGAAAGTTTCTCTCTTTCGATTCTAACTTTTTCAAGATCTACTGCATCATTAATGCCATTGTTATTCATATCCTGGTCTACAGTCTTCGCTGCTATCTCAAGTTCTTTGACTTCAATTTTGTTATCTCGGTCTAATTGATTTTGATTAGCTTCGAAATCTTGAGCTGCTTGCGCGGCTGCTGCCTGAGCTTCAAGTTGTTGTGATTGCATTTGTTGAGCCTGTTGTTGTTGAGCTTGTTGTATTGCTTTTTCAGCAGCATCAACTTCATTAAGCTTTTCTTTAATCTGTGCAAAGTTGCTAGAGTCTAATATCTCTGCAATTGTACCAGGTTGTGATCCATTTTGAGCAAATGATAATGTAAGCTGTTTAAGCTGTTGTATTTTATCATTCTCAATAGAGTTGTTCTTAACAAACACTCCATACTCTGCTTCTTGGAATAACTCAGCGTCTATATCTAATATAGCTTCTCTGTAGTCTCCGGTAATGTATTGTGTTTTCTTACCATCTTTCCAAGCAACTTTAGATGTATCAAGAAGTCCATTAAACTCTCTTTCTACATATTTATCGAAACGTCTAAACAATTCTTCTGTCATTACAGAGCTTTGGAAGACTGCTCTTTCTGTGGCTCCAATACCATCAGATGCATGCACTTGTCCTTTTCTATGTCTAGAGATACCAATAAGCTCTTCCCACTCTTGTTTAACAGACTGAAGCAATTGAAACTGAGCGGCTATATATTGCCCTAAACTCATATCCAATACTTGGAATTGATTAAACGTAACAGCTTCCCCTCTTTTACCTTCTGCTGTAGAATCTATAAAAGCATATCCCATCGCGTCTGCGTAGTACATAAACTTTTCTTCGTCCCAACCGTGTCTTTTAGGAATAGTGTTCATTTCCATTAACATGATCTTGTCTTTGTTTTTAGCAATGGACAGCTCTAGTCTATAGTGGAAGATATTATATAAGATTTGGTAGGGTACCCCCATCGAAACGACTGATATTTGATCTGAATGTCGATTAGAGTAGATACGACCGTTATAAGGGAGTTTACAAACGGACAAGTTTGACATTTCGTTTCTTTGTACTTGATGAGGTCGAATATTAACGAAGATATCTCCGTCTATTCTATACCCTTCCCAAACCTGATTAACCCAATAATATTCTATAGATTCATGTGCGTCAGAATCTATTTTGTATTTTTCATCTACAATCATTTGCTGCTCCTGTCCTACTTCATCGTAATAAGTTAAGATACCAATTCTAGCAAATGATTTCCATACTACATGTAGTACTTCAGCGAACCTTTCTGTATCCATAGATCTAGAATCGCGATTAAACGGAGATAATATACCATTCATCGTTTTACCACTAGGGTTTTCTAATCTATCTATTTCATCTGGTTTTAGTACATCATAAAAAGAATCCACAATAGCATTTACACTCATCATCTTTCTTCTGATTGCCCAATCTCCATCTTCAATAAATTGAATGTCTGGAGATTTTTCGTAATCAAGATCAAGCGGAGATACTATTTCGTATTCTACTTCATTCATACAAATGTCTTTATATGAGTAGACTTCACCAGATACTAACCAATCAAAGAATCCCATCTGTAGATGATCGGGTAGTTCTAGTTTATCTATCATATAATCCAAGGCTTCTTGTCCCATAATAGCTCTTGCATCTTTGTAGTTAGTAAGAATTTCTTCTTTTAACTCTTCTAATGGCATTTGCTCTTGCGAAGGCTCCCCTGTATTCATACCCATTTCATTAAGTTCATTAATAAACTTTTGCTCTAGGTATTTTTTAAGTTCTTGTTGTAATAGTTTTTGTTGGTTATCCTTCATGTCTGAATTACGGATAACAACTTGATGTGCAAAAGGACGTTTAGATTTTTCCCCTAATAATAAATCTACAACAGGTTTAATAATGTTGTAGCTTCTTAGTTTAGCCGGAAATCCTTTTACTTTGTGTTTTTCGGAATTGTAGGGATTAGTTACATAGTTGTAATCTGCTTCTACCAAGTTTCCGTTATATGCGTCGTAGTATTTATGCAATGCAGCTTTATGTTGACTAGAAAAAGAACTTCTGTCAATAAAAGCTTCTATTGTATTTTTCCCCCACTCTTTAGTCTTTCGACTGCGAGGAATTTTTTGTTTTGGGATTCTACTCATATCTTTACAAATCTACGTAAAAAATCTCCGATTAAAAAAAGAATCTTCTGTTTGATCCATTTCTGCCTCGAACTCTTTATTATAGAGATCTTTCATATGAAACATACCAACTAATAAAGACGAAACGCGGTCAAAGTTTCCTTTTGTATTATATTTAATTAATTCATCTATTAATGCAATATCATAGATATAATGCAGGTTTAGCTTCCTTTCGCCGTTTTCCTGCTGTCCTCTTGGTGTTTTCAACCAATCACGCAGATATATTTCTGCCTGGTTCTTTCTTTGCTTAGATCCCATAGATGTACCATAGGTTCTATTTAATTTTCGTATCCTAACACCTGATGTTTTATCAAACAACTCTGCCTCTGGTAATAGGTAATGCAGAAGTTTCTTTCGTTTTGCATAAGGTATAACTTCTCCTCGATCATTCTCAAATCCTATACGTGCATTGTAGTATTGGGCTAACAAAAATAAATTGTAATTATATTCATCCTGTGATTCTGGTCTTCCTACGTATGAGGCTACAATCATATCATCAGGCTTTGACATATTGTTAATTCGTTTCATTACATATGCAGAACCAAGTGATGCTCCATATCCATCTGATCCATACGGGTCATGAACAATAAAATACAAATCATCTGGTATTGCTTCTTGTTTATAAGCAGGTGATTGGTATATAACTACCGCACCTGTAGAATTATCTGTTTTATTTAATGGAAACTTTTCTATCGGGCGCACACGCGGATCAGGTCTAAACTCTATACCTTCGGGCGCTTCAACTAATACTCCAGCTACAGCCATTTGTTTATGTAAACCTGTTCTCATAAGCTGGTTACGCCAATCAACTAAGGATGCTCCAGGAAACATATTACCTCTTTGTTGTAAAAAGGCTTCTTTAGGCATCCAAGGATATTCTGTAATATATTTATCTAATGTAGATGCATCTTTAGCTTCTCTTTTAAGCTGCTCTCTTTTTGCCTCTTCCTCTTGTTTTGCTTGTTTAGATAAAGAGTTACCATCTTTATCCATATATCCAATTTTATTTTGATAGGATGGAAAAAAGAAACCGCAGTTACTTCCTTGTGCTCCCTCATCCCAGATATTATCAAATGGGTATAGATCATAGGCTTCAGGGTTATAGAACATAGATTCAAAATCTATTGTACCACCATCCATATCACCACCTGTTCCAAACAATACAATCTGACCAGTAACTACACCACCATCTTCCACACAAGGACGTGTAGCAAGATATGATGCTTTTAAATTATCAAATGCTCCACACTCTTCAAAGATTACAAGACTTGCATCTTTACCCCTTGCAGCATCTGGATTGTCTTTAAACGTAATTGCTTCTACCTCAGACTTATAGCCCTTTTCTACAGGTTGTTTGTTAATGTACTCAAGATAGCTAGCACGTTTATGGTTAATCTTATCTACCCCCTGTCTTCTTTTTTGCCATCCTGTATGCTCATTTAAAAAGTTCATGTAATCTGTAACCATGGTCATAATACCTTTTGGATACAAATATTTTTTATCATGCGCACACAATAGCGTGTAAGAATTTTTTCTTGTGTTGTATATGTTAGCAGCGATTGCAGCATTCTTGTAAGAAAATCCTTTACGCCGAGCTTTAGCAACTATAAGATGCTTGCCTTCGGCAGCGGCTTTTTCCATAGCATGAAAATACTCGTAATCACCATCCCAGAATCCAGGAAAAGAAACAGTTTTAAAACCACCGGCTTTTTTACCTTCAACGGCTTCAGTTAGTTTTATCTGGCAAAAATTCATGTAAAAATAATGATGTCCTGTAATACGTATATCTCCAACTGAATATCCTTCTCGGCATCTTCTTAGTTGTTCGTACCAGTACTCATAGTAAGGCGCACTACCTGGAGGGTCCCCGCAGTATAGTCCGTGTTTTAGAAATTTTAAACCCTCTCTTCTAAATTCATTTGTGTTTACAAACATTCTACTCTTTTGTAATTTTTCTTTTTTCTTGTGTATAATCCTTTTGCTCTACAGTATGCTTACCATCCTTTACTGTAGATATAACTAAATAAAAACTTTCACCGTGTTCGTATTGATAATGACAATACTCTTTTAACCCTTTTAAATCTGATTCTCTTTCAATTGTACCACTAAAGTTTTTACCTTCATTATCAGGAAACATAAAATGTGCAGCACCGTAAGGAAGATGTTCCGGCTTTGGTACTTTAGGCATTTCTTTATAAATAATAGTAGTTGCTCCACATGCGGGACAAAACTTTTCTAATAATATATTACCTTCATTTACTTCTGTAATATTTAAGTTGCTTTGCTCACACTTACACAGTTGGTCTGAATTTGCAGTTAATTGAATATCTTCTTTCATTATTTTATTTTAATCTTCGAATAATCCTTTTGTTCCTCCTCCTCGGATCTTAGATTCATTTGCTACTTCTTTTTTAACTTTCTCTTCTAAAGAATTTATAGTATCAATGGCTTTTGGTAATTGTTCTGATACCTCTAAAAGCCTTTTTACATCACGCATTATACTACCCACATCTCTTTCTTCGTCTCCATCGACAGTGTCTAAAGCTATTTGTATTTGTTCATTCAAAGCGTTTATAACTCTTGATGAGGTTAATAGCCCCTCTTTAATTGCCTTTAATGCTGATATTGTAGGTGTTCGCTGTAAGTTATTGTACTTGTCCATCCCTCGTTTAACATCATCTGTGATAGCGGTATCAATCTTGAGGTCTTCAAGGAGTCTTCTTTTTCGCTCTGCTTCTGGATATATTGAATAGGGCGATCTGTAGTCGCACATAAAATATATGAAGGAGAGATACTTAAATGCTGTTCTTTTTTTTCTGTCTTTGTCATTTACTATTATTTTTTTGAACTCAGGTATAAGTCTAGCCTCAGTCTCTATTACTATTTGGAAATTTTCTTCTTTGAAAAGTTTCATGATTTAAATTTTTAACTCTATTTGGATTACAATGGAATAAACCAAAATAAGGAAGTCTTATACCTTCGAATTCACCTTTACCCATTCGGTATGCTACATACTCAAACTGTGATTCGATGATGGACCTCAACTCTTTAGTTGTTCCTCCCATTTCATCTTTAATTTCTTTTATCAGTTTTTCTTTGATCTTATTCTGTGCCATTACTTAGAATTATTATTCTTATGAAATTTAGGAGAAAACTGTTTTTTCTTTTTTCTTGATAATGCAAACTCAATTTCTTGCTCAAGCTGCACATCGTTGACATAAGAAAAATCTTCCTTCACTGATCTTTTTTTTGGTTTATTACGACCCATTATTCCTTGTATTTAATATAATATCTGATTATCCATTCGTCAGTATAGTCAGGAACCGCGTAAATATTGTACTTAAAATCAATATCAAGTTTAGTAAGCTCCACCTCCTGAATTTCAATGAACATGAAGACTGCTTCCAGCGAATTAACCGCGACCTCGATAAAATACTCATTACTCTGCATGTATTTGAAATTCAAAACTTAAGATATAACTTACAAGAGTGTCCTCTTCAGGAACTCTAAATACTATAGGATGAAAAGAATACTTTCTGGTTTCTTTATCATACAGTAGTACATTTTTATCTTTTAATGCTTTGATCGCATTATTTAATACCGCTCTGCTCCACCCCAATTCTGAGGCAGCTTTAATACGATTGTCTTTTGTACATGGGTTGTTTTTATCTATACTAGATAAAACATATACGACATCTAATTCAGTCTTTGTTAATTTGAGCAATCCGTTAATAGCCGATAAGTAGTCTTTTCGGATTCTTTGCTTAGTTGTTGGAATTTGTATCTTCATTGTACTTAATTACTTTTTCTATTTTTCTTGATAGTCTTTTAGCCATCAGTTGTCTAACATTCTTTAAGAGAAGAATTATACATTGGTTTTCTGCACTGAAGTTCTTTTTTTGTAAAGTGTAAAAACGATCAATAAGTATATTAATTACTTCTTCATTCGTAGTTCCTTCTTGAAATGCACCTGCTAGTTTCTCTGTGAATTTTATAGTTTGGAATCTTTCGTTATCTGCAAAATCAGTAACTTGATATTCGACTCCTGGTTTAATTATTTTCATTGATTTCTTTTTTTAACTTAATAATCGCGATGTTTTATTACAAATATATCAAGAAATCATATAAAACGAAAGAATCTTTTATGAACACGTGTATTATAGGGAGTTTTTGTGATAAAATAATAGAATCTGTGGTAGTTATTAACAATTACTGTTTATTTATTAACTTCATAAGTGATAACAATGGATAATCTAAAGATAGAAGATATGCCTACTCTTTAATTTCGTTTACCTCTAAAACTTTATCTACTAAACTACCTGGTGTTTGTTTCATAATAGAAACCCAAAACTCTGGATCAAGTTCGTAAATGATTTTGCTCATTTCTACCCAAGCTTTTTCTGTAGCCTCTTTTGTTTTTAGATCTAGTGGTGTACCAGTTCCTAGGTTTGCCCAATTGATAGCATTACGTTCTAATACCTTATCAATTGCTTTTCTTGTTTTCTTATTGGTGTGGTACGGTGTAAGAGTATGTCCTGCTTTTTTCATGATTTAAATTTTAACAAATCCTCTCGAACAAGGTTTTCTATTAATTGTATTCTTTCTTTGTTTTCGTTTTTAGAAAAGTATAGTGGATTTACTATATATGTGCCTCGTTTATTTCCGCGAATAAGTAAGTTCTTTTTTACCAATGCATGGAATGCACGTTTAATTGTTGCGTCCTGGTAGACTGTTTCGAAACCACTTACTTTGTAAATGATGTCTTTGAAGTTGTCTCTAACTTTAGCATTAGAAAAAACTATATTATTAGAATCCATTCTCTCGCACAAGTAATCTATTAAATCACGAGGACACGCAGCTAGACCAGCTAGTGCATACATGCTACCGTGATATCTTTTAGTACTTCTACAGGGAATACTTTTGTATTTGTAAATAGGAATGGTGATACCATCCTTATACTTTATACCTGTCATATACTTTATTTTATAATTCTTCATCTACTCTATTATGACCAAACCTTTCAGTTTACCGGAACAAGAGTAAACTACTTCTATGTCTACATGTTCCTTTACTTTTGTCTGTTCAAATACTATTTTTATATAATCCCCTGCTCCGTTCATTTCAAGTACAGACCAATCATTCATTTACCAAAAATAATAAAAATATTCCTTGCACAATATAATTTTGTTTATTATATTCAGTTTTGTTGACAAGTTAGGTACATCTCAGTCACCTTTAAGGTACACCTCAGTCACCTTAAAAACACCATAATCTTCTATTCCTTAACGTATTAGCTTATTTTCTATTCCTATTATATAGATGTTTATGTGTCTTTATATAAATTATAATTATTACTTTACTGTTGTTTAAATAAAATATTCTTCTGTATATTGCACAGCTCAGTTGAGAATCTGATTAATTTTCTACACTTATTACACTTACATGGTAGCAGATACAAATTGTTTTAAAGATTCAGGAAGAGGTCGTCATATACCAAAAAAAATTTTATACATCTAAAATTGTGAATGCATATACCACCTAATGTAAACTCCCCCTCCTAAATATGGCGGAACAAAGTGTCCCGTGTTAATTTAAATCACTTGTATTATGGAAAATGTATTAACTATTGCCAACGTAACTGAAATCCGTGAGGATAAAAACGGTAACGATTACTTCTTAGTATCGACAGAGGGATACTTCGACAAAGACGAGACTTACTTTATGGGTCAGTCTCTATTCCTTAGAGATACTGCTAATCACGGTCGGTTCAAAGTCGGCGGGAAAGTAGTGGCGGAGTAAACGAATAGGGGCTAACGCCCCTTTTCTCTCTTTGTACTGTCCTGCCCCTAAACAACAACCAACTGTTCTGTCCTGTCCTGTCCTATACAACAAACTAATACAACAACCTACTGTAAACTCCTAAACAACCTACTGTAATCTCCCACAAACAACGTTGTTCTGGGTGTATTTACGACAGCCAGGCACATACAATACATTTCAACCCTATTTAACAGCACAACACACAACTGACTATTAATTATATAGACATTAATCTGTACTGTCCTTAAATAGCACCATACAATTCATCACATTAATCACTCATTAATTTACAATTACAATTTGTTTAATCCTTAATAATTACATCACATGGAAAAACCAACTAAATTAAAGTACAAGCATCACATCTTATTAGATACAGGTGTAGTATGTGTTCATTACCACAACAGTAGTGAAGTCAAAGTTTATAATGACTATAGAGAGTTTGCTCTTGAGCATCCAAAGCCTGCGTATCAACATTCACAGTTCTGGATTAAAGTTAAATCCTATCTTAAGAGTATAGGTATAACACGACAAACATCATAGTCATGGATTATGACAAAGCTGCTATTGAAGCTTTACGAAAAAAAGTAGAAGAGCTTCAAACAGAAAACGCATTGTTACTTAAATTTAACAATAGACAGATCGATAATATAATTGATTGGTTAAATGCTAAGGTTAGAGACAATTTCACTGATAATGATGTTTACGAAAGTGACATAAAAGAAGTGATAACTGAACTAAATAAATTACGCAATTATAACCATTTAATTACTAAACTAAATAAATTACGCAATTATAACTTAATTACTAACATTTAATATTATGCTAGATACTATGGATTTTGTACAACTCTTCGGAGTTGCACTGTACTGCGCATGTCTTGTAGCATTTGCTGTTTCATGGACTATTGCAATGTATAGAGTAATCACTGACTCATAAGAAAATAACCGTCCTAATAACGGATCAAGTGATGACCAACAATTAAGAGAGTAGATTAGGCTGCTCTCTTTCTTTTTAAATCAATTTTTAAATCAATAAATAACATGTTACAAACAATCAATGAAGACACCATTCTTCAAAATATTGAGGCAGGACGTTTCAGTGTTTTAAAATTGGATGAAGACCAGAGATACAATGATTTAATCAAAGTGTATCCTAAATCATGGCACTCACAAATTAAACAAGCATTTAGAATGCAGTGTAGTGATATGATAGAAGAATTAATTACATATTCTACAAACTTTAAGACATCATTTAACTTGTCTAAAAGTAAAAGAATATTTGGTTAATATGTAAAATAAGTATAAATTGTAACTGTCTTACGGCAGATACTTTGGTTTATGGTTCTGCCTAAGATATTAGAACCGCAATTATAATACAATAAATTATCAATTATGGTACGAGTACAATCAATTTCAGAAGTTTATCAAGACACAAACAAGAAGAACTTCAAAGTAGTAACGTTAGAATCACCTGGTTTCAGAGAAGTAGCTGATCCAATGACAGGTGAAATTATTTATGCATTAGCTGCACCTAAAGTCACAAAGAAATGTGTGTGGGAAGCATCTTATTTAGATGACACCAAGCACTACCTTTATGATGCGACCGCTGGTCAAGCCGTTTACGGTACAATTGTAACAGCTCAAACAGATGAGTATACAATTACTGGAAGCGACGGTGTAGAGAGAACAGTTAGCACTTACACAGGTTTCGTTGACGGAACTAATGAAGATGCAAACTTTGAGTCTCTTATTAATTCAATGCTTAAATCAGCTGGACGTGAACTTCCAGAGAATGCTATTCCAAAGCAAGAGATTGCTAAGGAACACATTGCTGCTAATAAAGCAGGCGAACAAATCGACATGGTTAATCAAATAGATGACTTAGCTAAAGTCTCTGCAGAAGAGGTAGCAAATGATCTTGAAGACCAGTTTTAATTAATTAATTAGAGGGATATCACATAGTGTGGTGTCTCTCTTTTTTAACACCTAAGCATCATGAATGAATTATTTGACAACTGTGTAGAATTCCTACACTGGCTTAAGCCGTACTTTGGTATGAGCTACAAAGAAATCAACATCTGGATATTTGTTATTATTGAGCCTATCATTTTCATTGTGATGTGCTGGTACATAATAAGACTGAGAAGAATTAACAAGAGTCTACTCTTTAACATCAAATTCTTTGAATCAAAGTTAAAATAAACTGAATCTAATAAAGAAATATAATATGTCTAAATTATTTATAACCAACACCAAGCGGTCAGGTAGACCAAGAACAAATTTTACAAAAGGACCAATAACTAAAGCAGAGTACACCTTTGCTTACAAGTTTGTTGATACAATGGTAAAAGAAAACGTACGTTTTAGTGTATTAGAATTACAAAGCGCAATGTATGCCATCACGGGTAAGATTAGAACCACAACAACTATTTGTAGAATGGTAAATGAGCTACTCAACGATCCTGATGTAGGACGTAAACCTAACTGGTTTATAAAACAAGCAATAAGAGTTAAAAATTTAATTAATTAACTATGAATTATTTGATAAGCAACAACCCTCAACAAGAAGTGTATTCAGGATTAGTCTCTACTACACTTGACGATGTTATACCGCATCTAAAACAGCAAGCCATTGTAGGTTTCGATACAGAAACTACAGGTTTGAGGTTCGATAGTGAAGAGTTGTTGCTTGTTCAAATATCGTCTAAGGATCACAACTATTTAATTGACGCACAAACTGTTGACATTACACCAATCAAAGGACTGTTCGAGTCTAGACATGTAATTAAAATAGCACACAACGTCAAGTTTGACTACAAGTTCTTAAGACAAGCAGGTATTACATGTCAGAATACATATGATACTATGCTTGTAGAACAAGTCATTAATTGTGGGAAGACATCTCTTAAGAATTCGTTACAAGCGCTCTTAGAGAGGTATTTAGACATATTTATGGATAAGAACACACGTTCTTCATTTATTGGACACAAGGGTAAGTTTAGTAAAGCACAGTTATTTTATGGTATCGAGGATACTGCCAATCTAATCAAGCTTAGAGAACTACAACTACAGACTGTTGATGATTTAGAGCTTAATGAAGTTATTAAACTGGAGAATGAAGTAGCATTAGCCTTTGCAGACATCGAATTCAACGGTATACATTTAGATAAAGACAAGTGGGAAAAAAACTACAAGAAAGTTAAGATAGATCTTGACAACGCTGTAGAAGAACTTGATATGTATATTGAATATGATCCGTTGTTTGAAAAGCATAAGCTACCTTATTTACAGATGGATATGTTTACACCAGTTGAAGAGCTACGTAAAACAGATATACTATGGTCTTCACCATCACAAGTGTTGAAGTTATTTCAAACTGTAGTGCCTTTGTTAGAGAGTGTAAATGGTAAATTATTGCTAATGCATACGGATGATCATCCTATCATTGGTAAGTATATTAAATATAAAGAGAAAGCAAAGCTTTACAATGCCTATGGTCCTGACTTCTATAAGTATTTACATAACGATGGACGAATCCACACCAACTTCAGACAGATTCTTAATACAGGTCGAGTTAGTTCGTCTAAGCCTAACATGCAACAGATACCTGCCTCCAACTCGTATAGAAATGCGTTTACAACTGGACATAAGCAGTGGGTGTTTGTATCATCCGATTTTGCTTCGCAAGAGCTATGTATCATTGCCTATGGATCACAAGATCCTGTCTGGCTTGATGCTCTTAAAGAAGGAAAGGATTTACATTCCATATGTGCTGACTTAATATTTGGTCGAGTGTGGCGTGATGCAGAGGGTGATGACAAGGAACGTAAAAGACTACGTACAGCTGTGAAAGCTATTAACTTTGGTCTTGCTTACGGCATGTCAGAGTTTAAACTTGCTGATACTCTGCAGATTACAACCGAAGAGGCTAAGGAAATGATAGACAAATACTTTACAGTGTTTCCATCTATTAAGAAGTTCCTTACCAGACTGGGTAACTTTGGTAAAGACAATGGTTACATAAGAACCTTTAAGCCTTACCAAAGGATACGATGGTTTGAGGAATGGGGGAAAAACAAAAGAGATTTCTCTATTCTAGGATCTATCGAACGTGCATCTAAGAACACACCTATTCAAGGTACAGGTGCCGATATGACTAAGCTTGCACTCATTAAAGTAAGAGATGTAATAGCACAAAATAATTATCCTGTCAAATTAGTAATGACTGTACATGATCAGATTGACACAGTAGCTCACGTTGAGTTTGCTGAACAGTGGTCTGATATCTTGAAAAAGACTATGGAAGAAGCAGCATTACATATTATAGACAATGGATTGTTAAAGAGTGACACTAACATATCAAACGCATGGGAAAAATAACAAGCTCAGATTAAAAATATAATACTTAAAACAATATAGATCATGAAATTACATGAAGTACCTAGAAACTCAAGGATAAGAGTTATTAGTAATACTAAAGTTCCACCTGGAGCTCCGGAAATTAAAGTTGAACAAGAATTAAATTTTAGTCATATTGATGGAATGTATTCTTACTGTACTACAGATGCAGGACAGGTTGTACATATAGCTGCATGGTCTGAAGTAGAAATAATAAATAAATAACCTTTAAAAATATAAATATGGGATTTGACGTATACGGATTAAAACCACACAATCCAAAGAACCTAGTAAAGCCAGAGATAAACTGGTCAGCAAAACCAACAGATGAAGAAAAAGAAGAGTTCTTCGCTGCATTAGAAAATTATGAAAAGAACGTACCAGGACATTACTTTAGAAACAATGTATGGTGGTGGCGTCCTTTATGGGACTACATAGATAACCATACAGAGGTTCTTAGTGACACACAAATGGAAGAAGGATCAAGTAACAGCGGTGCAACAATAAGTGAGGAGGAATCTATTGAGCTTTCGTTAGCATTACATAAGCTGATAGATTCAGGACATACTAAAAAGTATGAGGATATTCATATGTTAGAGTTTAATCTAGCACAAGAACACAATGAAGAGCTAGAAAAACAACGTAAAAAAGTACATGTAAGAGTTGTAGAAGTTACAGGTAATGAGGGAATAGCACCTAAAGACTATCCTGCCCCTTACAAAAAAGAATGGGATGATTTATGGGCTCGTAAAGCTTGGGCTGGTAGTTATCCTTTTAGTGAAAATAATATAAAAGAATTTGCTGACTTCTGCTATCAATCAGGCGGATTTGAAATTTGGTAATTATGAATGGATTTAAAACAACAAGAGATGCAGTACTAGCACAGCCGGTACCATCAGCTACAAATACTTACGGTCCTGTAGCACACGAAACACTGTTTGAGCGCGTCGAATCAGAGATAGCTCGTAACAATTGGACTGTAGACGATATTAGTTATAGAGGTGCGATGAACAACGATGTTGTTATTGCATATTATACTCTTGCAACTAAGAGTAATTTACCTGTCAAGCCTATGATAGGTATCATAAACTCATACAACAAGACACGACGTGTAGGAATTGCATGTGGTGCTAGAGTAATGATTTGTATGAATGGTATGATATCAGGAGAGGCTATTGCAGCTAAAGTGCATCGTTCTAAAGTGATGGATCACTTAGATCAGATGATACATGTCACTCTAGGGTCATTGAGAAAGACCTTTGGAGAGATTAACAAAGATATAAATGATTTAAAAGAGCATCGATTAGATGGTATGACAGAGGTGTCTCACATTCTTGGAGAGCTTTACGTACGTGATAGTATACTAACACCTACGCAAGCATCCGTAGTTAAGAATGAAATCTCTGACTCTGTGCATTTTGCTATGCAAGAGGATACAGACTCTTTTAACTCATGGAACCTATATAATAATGTAACTGAGGCTTTGAAACGTTCACATCCATTGAACGAATTCAAGGATTACCACAAGGTGCATGATTATTTTAAAAACTATATAAACCTATGAAAATAGACGTAAAGAAACTTGCACGTCAAAGACGTGTAGTTGACGTTTGGAAGCAGTCAGGTTACAAAGGAACTCTCGAAGCCGTAACAGGCTTTGGGAAGACCTATGTAGCGTGTCTTATTATACAAGACATGAACAAGAAGTTGCCTGATAATACAACACTAGTTGTAGTTCCAACCAGATACTTATTTGAACAGTGGAAAGAGGTAATTACAAACCTTGAACTAAAGAACGTAAAGATCCAAGTAATCAATACCGGTGTTAAAGGTATGAGCTCTGTAGATCTGCTAGTTCTTGACGAGGTGCATAATTATGCCTCTGATGTGTTCAAGACTATATTTTCTAACGTTCACTATCATTACATACTAGGGCTTACAGCTACGTTAGAGCGTAGTGACAAGAAGCATTATATTATAGAACAATACTGTCCTGTTATAGACACGATCAGTATGAAAGAAGCGCTTGATATGGGGTATGTATCTAATTTCAAGGTATATAATCTAGCTCTAGAGCTTAATGACAAAGACAGGTATGCATACGAAAAACTACACGACGGATTTAATAAGTATTTCAAGTGGTTTGATTTTAATTTCCAAGCTGCTATGAAATGTTTAAAGTCTCAAGAATATAGAGATCACTATGCGGCTAAGACAGGGTATGATGTAAATGGTATCATGACAGCTGCAGTTCAGTGGTCTAAAAATATGCGTAATCGTAAGACATTTTTGTACAATCACCCTTCTAAGTTTTTGGCTGCGAAGGAATTAATTGATACCTTTGATGTCCCTACGATCACATTTTCAGAGACCGTAAAATTTGCTAACGAGCTTACAAAAACGTTGCAACCCTGGGCAGTTTCTTATCATTCTAAGATGAAACCCTATGCTAAACAAATGGCAATAGAGAATTTCAAGGATCCAAGAAGCGACATCAAGGTAATATCAACAGCTCGAGCCTTAGACGAAGGTTTTGACATACAAGGAGTATCCATGGCAATAGTATGCAGTGGTACATCTACATCAAGACAAGATCTTCAGCGTACAGGTAGAGCTATTCGTTGGGCACCAGGTAAGACTGGTTTAATGATAAACTTGTACATAGCAGATACACAGGACGAGAAGTGGTTACGACAGCGTCAGAAGAAAACGATTAATGCGACTCACGTTAATTCAGTTAAAGAAATCAAAGAGGCTTTGAGTCAAGCTTCTCTAGAATATTTAAACGTAATATAGTATGTTATTAAACACTCCGAAGCAATACGTAGACTATTTGTGCAAACACAATATAAGTCCTACACAATTTCTATTCTTATATATTATTTATGAAAACGACTATGCATCCTTGTATAAGTACGTACATGAGAATGGTGGTTTTGAATTGAAAGATTTAGAAGACTTAGCTGATCGTGGGTATTTAATTAACGAGGGAAGTAGCAATACTTCTTGGGCGGATAATTATCGTGTTACTAACAAGTTCATAAAAGAACTATACAACACTGATATATCTACAGCATATGACGAATTCTTTGAGGCTTATCCACTACAGATCTACATTAATGGTAAGAAATTACCTGGTAGAAATGCTACAATGAAAACCAGAACTTTTTACAAGAAAAACATTGCACCTAAACGTGCTTTGCATACTAAAGTAATGGAATGTTTAGAATGGGCAAAGAACAATGCTCAAATACACATGGGCATGGAAAAGTGGATAGAAACAGAACAATGGAAAACAGTAGAACAATTAATGAAAACAGATATAGATGGATTTGAATCTCCAAACGACAAAGTTTACTAGTTTACAAATAAAGACAGCAGAACAAGCTATTAAAGAAGCCGACAAGTTTCTCTACGAAGGAGCAACAGGTCAGCGTCCCTTCTTAGCTACACGCTGGCAGAAAGTAAACACTATGCTACTCGGGGGTTTTCATTTCGGTCAAACCTATTTCATTGCAGGAGCATCAGGTCATGGTAAATCATTCTTTACCAACATGTTGCACACTGACTTTACATCTAATTATTTAGGTAATCAAGATGTGAAGGTTTTACATTTTTCCTTCGAGATGCATGCAAAGGACGAGATGATTCGTAAGATGAGTCAACTAGGTAAAGTAGACTATCGCAAATTAGTTTCATCCGACAATCCTTTGACAGAACAAGAACTTGAAGAACTTAGAAATGAGTACTCCAGGATGAAAAATGAAAACGTTTATTATGTAGAAACCCCTTCTAATAGGGATAGAATCTATGCAACTATCAATGATTTTTGCAAAGAGTTTAAAGACTCTAAGGTTGTTATCTCATTAGACCACACCTTGTTAGTTAACCCTAACCCCGGTGAAAACGAAATACAATCTCTTGCTGAGTTGGGTAAAATGTTTATCCAGGTAAGAAAAGAATTTCAAACATGTAACATTCTTATTGGTCAGATGAATGACAAGATGGAGAGTAAGGAGCGGAGAGATCCAACTAACCCTTCATTGCATTATCCAACTAAGACAGATATACATGGTTCAAAACAAATTTATCACGCAGCTGATGTAGTGATGGTATTACACCAGCCGATATTATTAAACATAGAGCACTATGGTAAGAAGAGATTTCCTACCACTGATCTTGTTGCCTTACACTGTTTGAAGAACAGAACAGGTACAGCAGGTCTAGTACGCCTTAAGAATAATCTATCACACGGTAGGTTTGAAGATTACAGTTCAACTTTATTTTAAAATTAATTATATGGAATTACCAAAAACAGTAGTAAAATCAAAAACAATTAACCCTAGCCTCTTGACTATATTTGGTCAATCAAAGGCAGGTAAGACAACAATGTTGTCAAAACTCGAAGGGTGTCTAATTATAGATACCGAACGAGGTAGTAAATACCTTGACGCTTTAAAAGTAGAGGTAACATCAACATCAGATTTAAAAAAACTAGTAGGTGCACTTAAAGCAGAGCCTAATAGATATAAATATATTGCGCTTGACACAATTGACAATGTAGTATCATGGATAGAGAAAGATATTGCAAGAGAAAACAATTTAGATTCTTTTGCTAAACTTCCTTTTGGTGATGGTTACAATCAAGTGCGTACAAGAGTTATGGGTTTAATTGACGCCCTATTAACTTGTAGTGAACATATCATTCTTGTAGGGCATAGAAAGAAGACAATCATAGGAACGGACTCAGTAGAAGTTAACGTAAGCAGTTTAGATCTTTCAGGTAAACTTAAGAATTATGTCATGGCTAAGTCAGATGCAATTGGTTTTGTATATAGAAACGAAGAAAATGTGTTGAGCATTTCTTTTGAAGCTTCCAACGAAATAGAAGCAGGTACACGTTTACCTCATCTAGCAGGTAAGATTTTACCCTTCGATTGGAAGAAAATATATAAAACAAGTATAAAATAACAGAAGATTCTGCTGTTTATTTTGTATATTAGTAGTCAATATAACAATAAAACAAAATTTTAATTTTTAAAAAGCAATTATGTATCAATTACAAGAAACACAAACAAGCGCTCCTAGTTATAAACTAATGAGCCCGGGTATCAACGAGAACGTTCAACTAGTAGATGTCACTTTTGACACTCTTAGACAAGACGGAACAGGTGGTAACGTTGTTAGATTCTACTTCCAAGATGAAGAAGGAGCTAAATTTACACATACACAAATGGAAGTTACAAGTTTAGAAAGACTACAAGAGTCTTCTAAGAATGCAGCTGCGGCAGGAAGAAGCTGGTCTTCTACACCTGAGCAGTTACATGCTGACTTAATTAGGAACACAGGTGAGGTATTACACCACATTTTATCTGCATTCATTCCTAAAGAACGTGTAACAATTAGTGGATCGACATGGCTAAACCTTGGTAAAAATATCATAGAGTTAGTTGGTAACTCTTATGAGGGACACAAGTTTAAAATCAAGTGTGTATATGACAAGCAAGGTAAATATTTACAGTTTCCTTCTCGTCCTGTACAACCGTTTTGTTTACCTCAAGACTCTCCGCAACAGCTTGTTGTAGGGTACAGAGATAACATTACACCTGCTCAACCAACAAACGAAGCAGAGATTAGTTCAAATACTAGTACTTCTACTGCAGGAGATACTTGGTAATTCATTCAACTAGACATTATAGAGGAGGCTACGTGCCTCCTTTTTTGTCTCTAAACCATAGTAAATGTATAATTTAAACCCAGTAATAACTAAAGAGTATATTCTAGCAAGACTAGATCAAACTCAGATATTAGAATATTATTTAGGGATTAAAGTTGACGTTAATGCAAAAGTAAAATCCCCATTACGTAAAGATAATAATCCTTCTTGTTCATTTAAAATGATCAATGGGACTATTTACTTTAAAGATTGGGCGCAAGGGTTTTCAGGCGATTGGATTAAGATCATACAATATAAGTATGGTATTACCTACGCTAAAGCTCTTGAGAAATGTGCTGTAGACTTTGGTCTAACAAACGGCAGTGTCAACGCAACAGTAGTTAAAAGAGAATACGAACCAGCAAAACTAGAACCAAAAGAGTCTAAGATAGAAATCAAAATTAGACCTTGGGATCAATACGATAGAGATTTCTGGTCTAAGTATGGAATTAACAAAGCTGTATTAACCCTTTATAATGTATACCCCTGTGAAATAGTATTTTACAACACAAAGGTAGTATACACAAGACGTAAAAATGATTTAGCATATGCTTATAGATTTGGTCCAGGACAGTATAAAATTTATATGCCTCAGCGTAATGCATTTAGATGGTTATCTAATTACACCAGCTGGCAGGGTCTAGAACAATTACCAGAATATGGTGATCATATTGTGATTACAAAGTCTATGAAAGATGTTATGGCGCTAAGACAATTAGGAATTGTTGCAGCCGCTCCTGCTTCTGAAGCAGTAATACCAAATGATAGTATCATGACACAGATCTCTAGACGCTTTACAAACATATTTTCTTTTATGGATTTTGACTTAACCGGTGTTAAGATGGCTAATACTCTATTAAAGAGATATAATGTACAGCCTCTATTCTTAACTGACGGTAGGTTTGGTACTAAAGATTATGGAGCTAAAGACATATCAGATTACATTGAGATCAACGGAACAACAGAAGCATTAAAAATTATAAACCAGTGTAAGGAAACTTATGCACATATAGAACAAATATGATTGAAGCAATCGGTTGGCTAACTATAGCCGCAGTAGTAATGATAGTTGGTAAAGCAATAGCTAAAAAACTATTTCCTGAAGACTGGAAAGATGAAGAGTACTAATCTTAAAATAAAATATATTTAATATGGCACCTAAATACAAATCAAAAGGATTCTTATTTAAACATGATAATTGGTTCGACATACGAATTGATAAAGGTTTAAACAAATCAATAGATTTAGAAAAGGCTAAAGAAAGGTATAGTAAACTTTGGGATAAATTAAAAAAATAAAAGTATGACAACATCAATAGAGATACCACAGTTTATCAAAAAAGTGATGGTATCTAAATCACGTAGGATTAAATATTACAAAGAAGGAGGTAAAATCCCTAAAAAGTATGCTAACAACGGATTTGACAAGAAAGGTAGAATGATAGATAGTGAAGGTAACCACGTAGTGGCTAACCCAAGGACTATAGGAACAGCAAAATACCTAACAATCAATGGTCAGCAGCTTTATAATGCTCGTATGAGTCCACACATGAGGAGTAAGATAGTAAATGCTGTAAAAGATAGTTACTTACCTTATGTCAAAAATGTAAAACCTATCAAAAAACTACCTGTATCTATATCTCTTGACTTTTATGACACAGTCAGACAAGCTAATTGGGATTTAGATAATCAGTGGTTATATGGTAAGTGTTTTCAAGATCTAGTAGTCAAATTAGGTATACTACCTGATGATGATATCAAATATATAACTAAAGCGGGTGCTCCTAGATTCTTTCCTGTAGACACGGAAGAAGAAAGAAAACTGGTATTTCATATATCAACAGAGACCCGTGATGAAATTTTAAAACATAAATTCTATGATACACTTTACGGGGAAAGTCAGTAACGGACGAATCGTTCCTGATGATCCTATTATGGTTAATGATGATCTTAATAAACTACACGAGAAAGATGTAGAAATTACGATAAGAAAAACCAAGACACGGAGTAATCCACAAAACAGATATTACTGGGGAGTTATAGTTTATCTCATTAAAGAAAGATTTAAAGAGTTAGGCTATACACGTACAGATATTCAACAAGACAATGTAAGCAGTCCTATAACTAGAGATGATGTACATAATTTTCTTAGAGAAAACTTTTTAAGAGACGATTGGATTGTACGAGATACAGGTGTAGTAATTGGTACTGTAGCAAGATCAACTAGAGAATTATCTACAGACGAATTTGTCACATATTTAGAAAACGTGCGTAACTGGGCAGCAGTGACATTAGAAATAGATATACCGGACCCTGACACGCCAATAGATAAAAAGATAGAAATCAAATTAAATCAATAATCATGGGAAGAATGAAAGAATATTATCTCAATAACATAGACTGGGAACAAGAGCACATAAATCGACCACCAATAGAGGAGCCTCTATTTTGTAGCGATCAAAGTCCAGTAATTCCATGTCCTAACTGTTTTAAAGGACAAGTAGAAATGAACTACGCTAAGAAAGAAGGTGCATGTAAGAGTTGTGGACAGGAGTTTATTTCAATAGACAGTAAAACAATGAGATTCAAATAAAACAATAAAGTATGAAATTAGTTAGTAACTCTGACATTCAACATGTCGGCACTATATCTGAGTCTATAGACTTTGGTATAGACAGTAGTAATATTGGAATACTATTCAGGGGTTTCTCTGATACTTTATATTCTAATAAGATAGGGTCAATCGTAAGAGAAGTGACCTCAAACTGTTTCGATTCACACAGAGAGGCAGAAATTAAAGATGATGTAGTTATATTATTATCAAAAGCGGACCCGCTTACAGGTAAATCAGGTAAAATCTGTTTTAAAGATGTAGGTGTAGGTCTAAGTCCAGATAGAATCAAAAACATTTATTCTAAATACTTTTCTTCTACAAAGAGAGGTACTAACAACGAAATAGGTGGTTTTGGTATAGGCGCAAAGAGTCCTTTAGCTTATACAGACGCTTTTGAAGTTAAAACTATACACGATGGGATTGCATACCACTACCTAGTACATAGAGGTGAGCAAGTTCCTAGAATTGAGCTGTTGACTAGTAACACAACAGACACTAGAAATGGTACAGAAGTTATATTACCTGTGAGATCAGGAGACGAGGATAAGTTTATTACAGAATGTAAAAGACAACTGCGTTTCTTTGATAACATTTCTTACAAAGGTATGGGTATAAACAACAACTACAAAGTTATGTCTGGTAACAGCTGGATAGCAACTGGTAGTACTGGTTATACAGACTTCAGGCTTTCTATTTGTTTAGGAGGTGTAAGCTATCCGCTAGACGCAGATCAAGTAGGTCTTAGTAGATATGGAGACGATATTGATTATCTAGACACGTACTCACAAACCACAGTAGCACTTAAGTTTGATGTTGGTGATATAGATGTCACTATGTCTAGAGAATCTATAGAATACAACGATAGAACTGTAGCTGCTATTAAACAAAAGTATAGAGAGGCTAGAGAAGAGCTAAGAGAACTTTATTATAAATCATGGAAAGAGGAAACTAACTTTAAACGTTACATAGATATATGTGAAGAAAATAGAGGAACTCCTACTATACCGGTTACAAAAGAAGAAAGCATTAGCATTGACTTTTGTTTAAATCGTTCAGATAGACCAGAGTTTGCTCCGTGGGGCATGTCTGTTACACCCTCTGACATTGATTTTATATTTAAAGGTTATTCTGTTGTTGATGGTAAACGTAATACTAAAAAATATGGTAACAGTGCTTCTCATCATTTTACTAAAAAACCTATCACATCTTTCTTTAGAAAGAGAGGTAAGTTGAGTAGTATTAAAAATGAGTATATAGAGCAAGCTTTAGTAGGAACTAACAGTTTTGTTTGTTTAGAGTTGTTAGATGATGATACATGGAAAACTAGTCTGCAACAAAGTAAAGTAGCAATGCTAGAAAAGTTAAAGCCTTTGTTATTGCGCTATATTATAAACAATACACAAAGCTATGATGATCTTGTAGTCCCTGATACGTTTAAACCTTCTGTTAAAGCAGTAGCTAAAGCTAAACCTCCTAGAGATTTGGTATGTGCTAGACAACTGCGATGGTACAACGACTATGACAGAACCCTTGAGTACGTTAAATTTTATAAAACAGAAGCATATTATAAAGATCTAACTAAACTAGTTAACCAGGGTATTAGTATTGTCTACGCATCTTCAGAAGAAGAAGAACAGCTTAAGCGATTAGGTCTTGTTTTGTATAACAGTAAGTTTAATGCAGGCAAGAACACATTAGGTAGAGATACTTATGGACCTCTTTACAATATTTCTAGAATACAAGTGCATAAAATTGCTAAGTCTCACTTAAAGTGGTACAAGCAGATAGGTGCTCTTACTATTAAAGAATTCTTAGTAAAGAAATATAACTATTTTATGTGCACTAAGTCCATAGAATATTTAAATGGTCTTGTAGAAAAGTATCCTGTTCTATTAGGAGAGGGATCTAACGTATCTCCTATTCCTAGAAAGTATCGTACTGATTTTGCAACCATTATTACGGATGTGAGATCTCAAAACAGATTGGAGCAACGTATAGAAAATATAACAATACTGTATAATCATTACAATATAGTAATGAGTGATTCTAATGCTACTGCTTATGGTAAGCAAGGTGGTTATTACATGGAAGGCATGCTAGAGTTTCTTAAGAAACAAGCAGACAAGTTAGTATTCTTAGAGAAATATTTCTTAACAGAGAATACAACTAGAGACGACAAAGCGGAAGATATTATCAAAAATATTATTCCTCAATTTTATTCAAAAAACAATTTTAAAATTAAAAACTATTTCAATGAATCAAGTATTTGCAATTAGAAGTAACAAGGATGTTACTGCACTAATAAACGGTAGCAGTTTTTACAAAACAGAAGCTACAAAAGATGAAGCACAGACTTTATACGAGCAGGTAAAAACAGTAGCACTTAACCCTAAAGACAATTTAGTCAAAGAGTTAATTGAGAAGTTTGATCCTGTATCTAGAGTCTATAATAGTCAGGATCTTGTTAGAGATAGTCTTGGTAACTGGTATTTAAAGGGGTTCAGTGAGCCCCTACCTACCAAGCTATTAAATAAGATGAAACAATTCTTAGATGAAGGACATCCAATAACTCCATTAGTAAATTTCTGGAAGCTGTTGATGTTAAATCCTGCAGAGCACGTTAAACGTGATTTGTACTCTTTTATGGACCAGTATGAGTTTCCAATTACAGACTCAGGTTATTTTATTGCCTATAAGTCTGTTAAGAAAACTGATAAGACGTACAAAGCTGTAAATATGTGGGTACCTAAAGAGTACATACAAATTAAAGCTTCTGGTGAAGATCCTAAAGACTACACAGTTATGGACATTGACGGTAAGTTTTCTATTGTGAAAACAGAAGTTGTAGCAGATAGCAATGGTAATTTTATTGCACCTCAGCACGTTGCGGGTAATCTAGATGAAATGTTTAATAGCATGAATGATCTAGGAGGTGATGTAGATGCACCAGAGTTTACTGACTGGCATGGTGGTAGTACACAGATTCGATTAGGATCTCCTGTATCTATGCCTAGAAGTTCTTGTGATGGTAATCCAAACAATACATGTTCTAGTGGTCTGCACGTAGGTGCTCCTGGATATGTCAAGAAATTTGGAGGTGGAGGTGATACTGTTTTCCTAGCCACTTTAGTAAATCCTATGAATATTGTAGCAGTACCTTCAGATTATTCTTACATGAAAATGAGATGCTGTGAGTATTATGCATATGGTATTGTAGATTTAACTAATGATGTAACAATCACAACTCCATATTTTGAGCATGACTATAAAACTTGGGAAACTGAGTCGCTAGAAGAACAACTAGCAGAAATAGGTCAGTATAGTAGTTCGGCACAGTTAGCTGAAAAAGCAAATATCGTACAAGAAAGACTTGTGATGGTAGCATAATTTAAAGAGAGGGGTCAAGCATAGAAAATTTTAAATTTTTTAGTTCTATGTACAGGGTTACCGAGTCCCAACCCCTCTTTTTATTAAAATTAAATTATATGACAATAAAAGATGAACACATCAGACTTATATGTAAAGCACTAAACAGGTCCGCGGGACACAGACAAGAAGCATCAAAACTATTAGGAATATCATATAGAACATTATATAGGTATTTAAAAGTATATCCTATAATTAAAATAAATGGTAAATATTGTAGAAAAGAGTATAATAATAACTTAAAAACTTAGAAACTATGGGATACAGAAGCGAGGTACATATAGCAATACCAAAAAAAGATGAGGCAGAGTTAGATGCTATCTTAAATGAGCACGACTTAATGGAAGGGGATGACCCTGCATTCACAAAAGAATATTACAAATTTTTAGATATAGAGTACTCTATCTATCATGGAAGCTACCTCAAGTGGCACCAGGGATACAAGGATGTACAAGCAGTAAATTCTTTCATATCAGATAAGCCTTACGGTTATTGTGAGGATGCTGAAGAGGGTAGAATGATGATATGTGTTGGAGAGGATAACAACATACATGGAGATATAGGAGATTACTATGAGGTATTTAATATATCCATGTATGTAGAACTACACTAAACACCTAGAAATTATGAAAGAAAATAAACTAATTGCGGAATTTATGGGATGGGAAGAAATCTATAAGGATGCATCTCAACTAGATTATAAATTTGCTAAACCCAATGAAATAATCTATAGAAGAAATATTGATGATTTGGAATACCACATCTCATGGGACTGGCTTATGTCAGTAGTGGATAAACTAGAAGGGATAGAAACAGATAATGGTTATTATGAGTTCAGAATACAACTTGCAGAGACTAAGATAGTTGATGATCACTTTGAAACATGGATTGAGATTAATGAAGGAGATCGTTTTGAGAACACCTATCTAGCAGTAGTAGAATTTATCAAAGAGTATAATAATAACCAAAAAACTTAGAAACTATGGCACGATTTATTTTAGATGTAGCTAACATAAGTGAGGACACTTGCAACGCAGTAATGAACGCTATAATAGGTGAAGTTCCTATTGTAGCTGAGGGTATTAGCACTCTTCACTGTATAGATAAGACAAATAACAATCAATTCTATGATGACCCAAATAGGAATAAATTAAGTCAGAGTCAAATTGATAACTACAATTTGCAATTAAAACAAGAAGGCTACCCACAGAATAGCACGTTAGAAAATAATAAACTAATCGCAGAATTTATGGGTTTATCTCATTCAAGTGGATGGCTTACTCCTTCAGAGCCTTACGTTAGTGGTCAAAATATGGAAGTTGAAGATATGAAATACCACAAATCTTGGGATTGGCTGATACCTGTGATGAAAAAAATAGACACTTATGCCAATGAAGAGATGTCTATTGCAGAGTATGATGACTATAGGAATAAATACATCCTTATAGCTGAAAGCTCTATATACAATGGTGTTTCATACATACACAAACAAGTAGTAGAATTTATTAAAGATTACAACAAAAACAACTAGAAATTATGAAAAATATAAAATGTAAATATTGCGAAAATAAAGCAACAAAAAGAGATTATAGAAGTTTTGATGGTATAACAAGTAAGGTGCTTGTTTGTGACGATTGCTTTATGTTAAATAATGAAGGCGTTCTAAATAGAGAAGAAGAAGTTAATAGAGTTAAAGAGGAAATATTTACTTTTGATGAAATTGACAATGTTTTAGATAGTAGTTTAGAAGAATTATGGGATAATATAAATAGCACGTTATCTGAATTAGAAGAAGATATGACTAATGATTTTGTGTCACTAACCAAACAAGAGCCAAGTGAATATACCATAGAGAATTGGAGAGACCAATTTATTGAAAAAATAAGTAAACAATTAAAAAAACAAATATAATTATGAATCAAGGAAGATCACCTCAACAAATGAAAAATAATTACAAAGGCGCGTTCTTTAGTATAATCGGACTTTTGATTACAATATTAATTATAATAATAACTCAATTGTGGACCCAGTAGATTACGGAAACCCCGCTTATGATGACAACGAACACACATGTATGCACTGTGAAAAACCAATAAGTAAACCTGGTTATTGCAGTAATAGTTGTTTTGAAGCGGATATGTTGTAAGATTCAGAAAAATCTTTTATATTGCATACAGAAATTACAGTAAACACAGTTTAAACAGAATTTTATATGGATTATTATCAAAGTAACAAAATCAGTAACTCGTCTCTGAGTTACATAAACCCAATACAGGGAGGATCACCAAGAAAGTTTAAAGACTACATTGACGGAAATCTTAAGCAAGATAGCACACCTTCTTTATATGCGGGCACAACCATACACCAATATTTTTTAGAACCTGAAACTTTTATGGTCTCAGATGTCGACAGACCTAGTGATACTATTGTAAGAATCATTGATAAAGTATATCAAATTACAAGAGGAGAGCTAGATACGGACATAAACTCACACCATGAATTTATATTTGGTTCTGCTAAAGAGTTTGGGTATGGACAATCCTGGAAACCAGAAACATTAATCAAAAAAATTATCGATCAAGGTAAGGACTATTATGACTTCTTACATAGAGCGGACGGCAAGATTTGTATAGACCAAAAGATGGCAGGAATGCTATCTAACATAAAAGAGTCTGTAAACAATCATGCGTTAGTTAAAGATCTGTTGTTTGAAACACCGGGCGTTAACGAAGAGGATGTATATTGGGGACCAGATGAAGCGTATAAGTCTAAAATAGATAGATACACTTCTAATGCTCTTATAGATTTAAAAACAACATCAAAAGCACTTTCTTTCTTTAGAGACTCGTTTAACTATTATCATTATGATAGACAACTAGCCTTTTATAAAGATGCCTTAGAGTGGATAGGAAAGCCTGTGCAGAAATGTTTTATTATAGCTATAGAAACTACCGGTTATAATCAAGTACGAGTCTTCGAAATTGGTGAGAAATTAATCGATGAGGGTAGACAAAAATATCTAGGACTTCTTGAAAGAATAAAATACCACCAAGAAACACAACAGTGGGTAGAACCCCGTGATGTATATGAAAACAAAGGTTTAACTATATTCAATTCAATCGATGATTAAAAGAACAGATGTACTCAAAAGTAAAAAAGACGCTCAAGAAGCATTAGCAAAAGCAAAAGCCCTTGAAGCAAAACGACATAAAAATAAAGATACAGCTGGTCCTTTCTACAAGGATGGCTGTATGATTTATTGCAGTAAGGGACGTGAAGAAGAAGTATTAGAAAAATTTAATATAAATAATGATGATCCCATTAAACGATTTAACCCCATTCAAAAAAAGAAGAAAAATGGTAAAAAGTAAAGAAGTAGACAGAAAACAAACTCCAGTGTTTACAGGTGTCTTAAAATATTTTCCTGACGCTATTAAATGCATATCAAAAGTTTCGTTACAAGGAAACTTACAACATCATCCAGACAAACCCTTACATTGGGACAAATCTAAGTCTGCCGATGATCTTGATGCACTAGCTAGGCATCTTATAGATGCCGGTACAATAGACGACGATGGTATTAGACACTCGGCAAAAGTTGCCTGGAGAGCACTTGCTAATTTACAACGTGAATTAGAACAAGATGTAACAGACCAGCAATGGTATATTGATCAGTATAATAGAAAACGTAAGCCTGAAAACCATCATGGAAAAAATTAAAACAGTAATGACACAGATAGCTTTTTTGAAACAGGTAAAGGGCTCAGACACCAAACTTAGAATTCAAAAATTACAGCAAAAGTTAGACTCCTTAATAAAAAAAAGTAATGGAAGAAGTAAAAATAAGACCTCTTAGTACAGAAAGAGGGTTAGTAAGTTTAGATACTATAGAACGAATAGTAGTAAAAACAGGTAGATTAGACATACGTCGCGTATCTAGAAAAAGAGAATATGTACTACACAGAGGCATCTTTTTTATGCTGGCAGTTGCATATACAGACCATAGTTTAGCGACTATAGGAGAGCATTTAGATAAAGATCACGCTACAGTTATACACGCAAATAAAACAACTCCTTGGACTTTAGCTCAGTTTAAAGAATCAAGACTTTTATTTGATAAAATGCATTCTCGTGTACGAGCAATAATAGACAAAATTTTAGACGATAAAATGCATACACATAGGAATCTATTATTCGACCCAACTGATTATAAAAATGTATACGACCGTGTTGATCTTCTTATGAGAGATTTATATGTGTATAAAGTGGAAATACAAGAATTAAGAACAGAATTAGCAAAAGATAAAACAGTAGAATATGATACAGCAATCTGACGTACTTGAAATAGTAGACAATTATAACAACAAACTCCTTATAAATAAAACAAGCCCTTATAGTATAAAATTACATCAGGGTAACGAAAACAGGATAAGAGATTTAGGATTTTTAGTACAAACTACTCCTGAAACCGTCGTGTATAAAAAGCACGAAAAAGAATTAGATATTTATAGAAAGACTAAGGCGTGGAGCATACATGCAAGAATACTTGATTTTGCAAATGAAATAGAATACGAAACCAGTAATGCGATATACCGTATTACAACCCAGGAAGCCAAAATAAGATCAGGTAGAATGGTATATAAAAATGCCAGCTATACTTCTAAAGTCTACATCCCAATAAAATATTGGAAAGTAGAATACAAAAACCCTTCTAACCAGAAGTTATATGAATACTTAGGGTACGAGTGGTATAGTGAAATTAGAGACCTGTTCGATAAGGACTATATGAAAAGTATAGGTCAATCTGTAACGGCTTTAAGATCAAAAAATTGTGTTTTTCCAGTTAAAGAAGAGGTGTTTAATGCATTTAGACACTGTGGCTTTCTGGATACAAATGTTGTAATAATAGGACAAGATCCGTACCATGATGGAAGTGCTCACGGTTTGGCTTTCTCTATACGAGAAGGTCAAACTAAAGTACCTCCTAGTCTACGGAACATATTAAAAGAAGTACAAGACGATTATTACTCCGGTAACTTTGCTTTTAAGAGCGCTCATAGTCCTACACTGACCAGGTGGTCCGAGCAAGGAGTACTGCTGTTAAATAAAACTTTAACAGTTAATAAAGGGGAAGCTAACTCACATTCTAATTTAGGATGGGGTAAGTTTACTCAAGATGTTATAAACAAACTAATAGTTTGTAAAAAAGCATCGAAGAAACCTATCGTATTTATATTATGGGGTAAAGAGGCGCAAAAACTTGCTCCTAAGCAAGAAAGTGACTACATTAAGGTTATAAAAGCGCCACATCCTGCTGCAGAAGTGTATGCAGGAGGTAAGGCTGGATTCTTTGGATCAAAACCTTTTACCCAATGTAATGAATTTCTAGAAAAATTTAGAACACAGGAAATAGTATGGTAGAATCTATTAATTAAATAAAGTTCAATGCCCAAACAGTAATACCAAAGAAAGAATATTTTACAGCACGTAGAATAAAAGTTTCTTTATAGATAATCAGCCTCGCTATATGCGGGGCTTTTTTCTTTCTTACTTAGTCAACTTAGTAAAGTTTCTCCAAGCCGTTTCAGGATCTAATTGTACCCCTCCACTATAGCCTAAACTTTGTAGTACTCTTACTTTTAATTTACTCTCCCCTTTTTTCCATACACCACTATCTTTTTTGTACTCAGCAAACGGATCAAATAATTGTTCAATTAATCTCTCTGCACGTAATATAGAGTTAGTCATTGCGGTAGGAGATCTTAAAATTCTAAGTAAATCAGATACTGCTCCAGGTGTTGGTGCAAATGCATTAATTTCACCTTTTAATGTAGTCATAAGATACAATAAATAATAAGCACTTGTTGGTATTTCATCATCGTCATCTTCTACCATTTGTGTCAAGATACCTACTAAAGTCATTAATATTGCTAACGTTCCCATTTCATACAAGGATCTAAACGCTTTTTCTTTATCCTTCGCTGTAACAGTTGATCTTTTAACCGTATCTTTTAATCTATCTAAAATTTTTGATTCTGTACTAGTTCTCCATGAGTCCATCATATTACTAATAAACCATCTATGGAATCCACCATCTACTTGATTGGTCTCGTGATTAACAAACTGCGTTCTGTATCTGTTTAACAATGTTGGCATAAGGAATTTTCTAAATAATTCTACCATTCTACCCCCCGATTTTTGAGACAAAGGACTTTTATCCATACGTCTGTAGTTACCATTCAGCCTTCTATTCATTTCTCTTATCTCTGCTATTGTTTTAGTTACAAGCTTTTGTGCTTCTGCCTGCTCTGCTTCTGTACCTCCTGCTAATTCTAGTAATCCAGTTTCAGGGTTTACATAAAAAGCATTATACAAGTTGTATTTTTTACCGTCTAGAATTACCTCTTTATTTTTAAGATGTGCAATCATAGCGCCTCCCTGTGCAGCTACCTCACCAATATGATAATTAATTAATAGTGTATCACTACTTAAAAACTGTCTCATGGCAGTTCTACCGGATACTTGTTTACCTACTAGATCTTCAAAGTTACCTTGTATACCATCAAACTTGATTAACATTTGTCCTATAAAAGATCTGTTACCTAGCTTATTGTACTTATCATCATACAAGTCTTTTATACGGGTCATCATTTCTTTATGACCGTCTGCAAACTGTGATGCATTTATAAGTGTTGGGTTAGCCCTGCTTGCACCAGACTCAATTAACTGTTGGAAAGCCGCAGTTAAATAGTTACGTGCACCTTTTAAGAAATCAAGACCTAATGTTGTTACAGCTGTGTAGCTTAGTAAAGTATCAACTATTTTGTCTATCTGTACTTCTTTACCACCTATAGTGACTTTCTCAGACTTTTTAGTCTTACCTAAAAGTACCATTTCAATGTACTTTTCAAGTCTTTTTTCCATTATACTTTCTCCTTCTTGTATATCAGATACTTTTTTACCAAATTTAGCTAGCGCTGTTTTGTTTAATTTTTTTGGATCCTGTACTTGTCTGTTAGCAAACGTATCTTTTAGTAAATATGCAAGTTGTAAAAGCTCGTTATTTTTCTCAGAAGTAAGAGCTCCGTTAGAAAATAAACTAAGAGATGTCATTACATCTAGAGAAATATCATTAGCGTCTATACTATCCATAAACATTACAGGAGCATACTGTTCTGATTGTTTATCTAATGCTGCTATACCATATACAATTGCATCATCCTGGTCAACAGTAAACAATCTAGAAATTGATTCTTTGATCTCACTAAACGTTCCTTTTTCAAGAATTCTATCTAAAGTTCCTTTACGTAAAGAAGGCAGTGCCATGTGTACATTTTGCTTTTTATATACCAGTGCTAAAGATTCCTCATATATCTCAGTAAACGTTTGATGTGCTTCTCCTTCTTGGTTCTTAGGTTTATCATTAGAATCATATAAAGAATTCCATTTTTTATTTATGTAAGACTCGTTAGGTCTAGTTACCATGTAACCAAAATACATAGCGCTGTTTTTACCAGAGTTTTTATATTTACTAGTAGCTCTTTCTACGGCGATAATATTTTCTGCCTCTTCTTTGTTTATAAAACCATTTTCTAATGCTGCTTGTGCATTCATTTGTGAAAGAGCCCAAGATTTAATATCTCCTCCCGCTTTTCGTGCAGCGTCTTGTATTTCTTCTCTGGTTTTTGCAACAGTATTATTTTTAAACCATCCAGATTCTCTTAAACCAAATCTAATAAGTTCTTTTTCTGTAGGACCATTTACTTTAGTAGTTTCTAGTCTTTTTAAATAAATTTCTAAACTATCAATAACAAATTGAACGGATTCTTTTTGTTCTAGATTTTTATATGTGTCTAGTTTTAATACTGTTTTATCAATGTTTTTGTCTAGTTTTTCTAAGTATGTAATACGCAGATCTAATAAACTGGCTTTAAGTTCAGATTCTGCCTTTTCTTGTGCTTTATCAAAAGCCGTGTCATCATATTTAGTAACAAGAGTCCACACGTCTTTATTACCGGTTGTTCTATTGTTTTTTAATTCAATGATAGGTTCGTAAATTTTAGATACGTTGTTACCTATGTTTTTACCTTTTATTAATGTGTCATATGCATTCTGCAGTCTGTTATGTACAGCTAGCATTCTCATTCTTTGCTGATCATTTAACTGATGATTAAAATTTATTAGACCTGCAAGTGTAGGATCAGAAGTCGTAGATGGAGAGGTAGTAAGATACATAAGATATGAATCATCTTGTAAACTGTAACGCAGTGCTCTTGCAAATGCTTCTTCAGACTGTGGTGCTTGACCTACTAATATTTTTAACTTCTCTACCCTACTATTTAACACACCAAGTTTTTTAGTTTTTTGTTTTTGTGTATTAGAGCTAGCTTTAATTTTTTCTCTTTGCTTGTTGATGTGTTTTAATTGTATGTCTACATACTCTTTAGTAGCCGAACCAGACGCTTCAACAAATGGATATAACTTTTCAGCAAGTACTGGTATGTACTCATCCTGTAGTTTGTTACGTAGTCTATTTAACAGTGCAACAGATTTATTAAGTTTGCTGATCTTACTTCTATTATCCTTATCATCTTTTAACTCCCCTGCTTCTATTTGTTTAATAAGTGCTCCAGGTAACTCATCTAAGAAAGTAAAACTGTTTAGTAAGATTCTGTATTTATTAAATCCTTCTATACGTTCTTTTAAATCACGTTTATCATTTGCTAAAAATAAATCTAACAGGTCATTAGCCTCTTTTACCTCTTCGTAAAACGAGTCTACAGATACAAATACATCTTTAGCTGCTTTAATATCAGCAATTTGTTTTGCTAGTCTCGCTTGTCTGTTTTTAACAAACGTTGTGTTTTTAATATTTTGTTTTGTTTGCTCTAACTGAGTTTCAAGAAGAATAAGAACATTATTTAACATGTTGTTATAAGGATCTACAGTATTCATAGACTCTATTTGCTCAGTGCTATTAGTAACAAACGGTTCTAATCTAACAATAGTAGCCTGTGTTGATTTAAATATAAAGTCTGCAAGCTTACCTTTAGCTTGTTTTTTCATGTCAGTAAAAGAATTATACCCCATTTCTTTAGCTAACTTTTCTTTACTCTTAGCTGTAAGATCATTAATGTTGTTTATAGGAGTCTTTCTAGTAATAACAGCTCTACCAAAATCATTACTACTGTTTGTAATGTTTACAACAGCATCCTGGTTTGGTATTATTCTACCGCTAAAGTCTATGTACACAGTAGGATCTCCTGCGTCTAAGTCTGCAGCTGCATTTGCATCTACTGTTAGAAATATATCATCAAACAAAGTACCATCACTAAGAGCAAACATCTGTTCACTATTTGACTGTGTACCATACTGGAAACCATCCGCTCCTATAAGCTTATCTACAGGTTGTAGTAATTTTGATAGCTGTTCAAGCTCAGAGCCTTGTTTAATATCAATACCAAATATATTAGCAAGCAGTCTAACAAACTTACTCCACATACTTTCTAGTATGCCTTGCTCATTAGGAGACATAAGCTCATTAAGATCTTTTATTAGCTTGTTATCTTTGTATATTAGATTTGTTATAATTTCTTCTGCTGCTAGCTCTTCAGGATTAGATTGTTTCTTACCTTTATAAAGCTTTACATAAGTATTAAAAAGTTTTTGAATTCTTTTTGCATTTTCATCTCCTTTATGGTTTTTAACTAATTCTTTGTACCATTTTAGAACATCACGTCTTAATTGTTTTTGCTCACCATCAGGTAACAAAGCAAGACCTGCGTGTAATGCCTCTTCTAAAAATTTCGTTTTGCTTAATTCACCTAAGTGGATTTTATTTTGTTGTCTACTATAGAAAGTTTTACCGCCTGGAGAATAGTTAACTTTAACGTCTTTAATCTTATCCATAAGATTTGACATTTCTTCTTTTTGAAAACCAAACTGTTCTTTCATCTGCGCTACAGTGTAAGTACCTGCAGAGAATGCGGGAGTTTCATCTTGTTCTACCTGTTGTTCAGGTAAAGACTCACCTTGGTATTTTTTAGCTTTATTTCTTGCAGCTTTATATG
>Ga0208299_1000357_pt1 | contig 43317 bp, 106 predicted proteins | sample 15_taG_FD_184089 | JGI IMG/M metagenome (GOLD analysis project Ga0208299, IMG submission 184089) | Marine viral communities from the Subarctic Pacific Ocean - 15_ETSP_OMZ_AT15312 metaG (SPAdes) (version 2) | ecosystem: Environmental > Aquatic > Marine > Oceanic | place: Pacific Ocean... | reverse complement strand
GGAACCTTTACCATTGTCTGATGACCACAAACCTTCAGGGCTATACGGAGTGAAAGATGGTAAAGTAGAATTCGTATTCCAACATGGTTGGGCTTATGGTGACTCAGACAACTACAGTTACTGATGAAAAAGGATATACAATGAACTGGACTAAAGAAGAAACAACATCACTTAGAGATAAAGGATTCCTTGTCTACGGACAATTCGCTTCCCACTCCGAAATAAATGGTATATCACTAATGAAACAAAGAACCACGGATATAATGGTTGGAGTAGAAGGTAGAGATAGAGATTCAGACGGGGATTGGGGATGGTCTAGAAACTGGCATACTTACAAATCACTGGATGAAGCACTCGATGGTAAAGAACTTAAAATACGCCTGACAAGAATACTGAAATGAAAGTACACTATACACCATATGTTAATGAATCATGGTATGAAGGTATCATGAGAGATACTATCGTTACCGCCTGTGGTAGAGACCTGAATAAATGGAAAGGTAGAGTCTCACCAGTATGGGAAGATGATAAAGAGGTCTTCTTTAACGACTGGGCTAAATATGACCGTTGTAAGACCTGTGAGAAGGCTATAGAAGCTCTCTAAGCAACGTTCTCGTTATATAGGGTTACGGTATCCAGATGAAAATAACAGTCACACGTGTAGCCTATTTCGGACATTAGTCATATTTCTGGTAAAATGTGGTAAATAGTGGGAAATGATGTTAAAGTGATATCATTATAATATCAGATTAGTATAAATACCTGATTTCGAACCATGTGCTTCAGAAAAATTGTTTCAATTTTGTGGGTGTAGGTCCTCATTCAGGTGTATGGTTATATAAGGCTGTTTCATGTGCAGCATGTACACATTTGTGTCTATGGGTGGGCGTAAAAAAAGATTTGGATATGTGGATTTTTTATTGTACCTTTGGTTCCACATTAAAAAGAAGTGTAAGCTATGGGTTATAGGATATTAGGAAGACTTTTCATTGGTGTGGTGGTATTGGGGATATTATTCCTTTTATGTTTGGGGGCTAACTTATTGGCTACTACCTTCCCCGATACAATGCCACATGTATTTGCGGGATTACTATTATTATGTTTCGCTTATTTGATTGGGTGGTTAATTACGGTCTTCTTAGATTGATACACATATGTGTACATGCGCAGGCGTCACCCATAAAGAATCGCCCAGATGTTAGAGAAGTATAAATTTGTTATAATAGCTGTTGGAGTTTTATTAGCTCTTGGATTCATTGTTTCGAATCCCTTACTTTTCTTTCTGGTACTGCTGGTAGGATATATAGCATACCAGCTAAGGTGATACACATATGTGTACATGCATGGGCGAAGGAGCTTGGGCACTAAACTTACAAAGGTAATGAAAAAAATTGGATTAATTGGATTTTATTCGCTGGCGATACTCATCGCTGCTGTTGCTGTTGCATTTGGTATGATGTCGCTCATACTGTGGAACCCACTTTATTTTGGATTCGGGATGGTATCGATAGTGTTTATTATAGTTTGCACCTGGGCTGGGTATTTTATATACCAGTGGCGTCATAACTGATACACATATGTGTACATGTTCACGTCTGGCGCCTGTTCACGTTCCGTGGACGTTCATAATTTGTGAACAGTGAAAATAAATGAACAAAAGCTTGCATAAGTCAAAAAGATTTTGTATATTTGTGGTGTTTGATAAACTGGCGATATTGAATGATGGCGACCTACCTGTTGAAGGCTGGTTGCCGCCATTCTCTTAAAGAAACTTCATGGTAGCCCATTTGGACGAGTGGGTGATTTAGGTTGAAAGGCTACTCTCATTGGGGTAGCCTTTCTAAATTGCATTAATCCAGTAGATTGGTAATCCAGCATATTCCTGTTCGAATTTAGCTTTACCTTTTTTCACCGCATCGGACTCACTGGTGGCATCAACTGTTAAACTATACTTCTGGCTGTCATCACCTTGTTCTCTACCATAATGGTCATCAGGGTCAATCGACATTACTGTTATGTGGAATTGTTTCATATATCAAAGGTAGTAAAACTTTTGGAACCACCAAATATATTACGGCATTATATAATCTTTTTTTAATTAACCTGACCTGACAACGTGCACACCACTATAGGGTTCTCTTCCTTACAAGTTCCTCACCTTGCTCTTTCAATAGGCGCCTGTTCAATATATTGGCATGTTCAGTGACACTGAACACCATGAAATAATGAACAAAGGTAAGTAAAAGAATTGTAACCACCAAATATATTAGTGTATTATATAAGGTATAGAAAATAAATTTGGTAGTCTGGAAACTAATGCTTATGTTTGTGGTATGAAAGAAACAGCGACAGTAGTAACAGTAGGGAAACCGATTAACGGTATAAGCCTGAATGGAGATGAATTCTTATTGGATGCAGACAATCTGGTAATCGAGTTTGATGATAAACAAGCGGCATATCAATTTCTTAGGGATAATGGTTACGACCTAACCGACCAAGAAATGGAAGCAACTTTTAACTTTTACGTAAACGGAGAGCTATGAGAGTTATCGAGCCAGTAGTAAAACTATTAATAGCTGTGGTGGGTTTAGCTGTGATGATTGCGTATATAGGTTGGGGCACTTTAGGGGTGGTTTTATTTATGTGGGCAAACAACTTTGATTATGTCCAAAAAAAGATTTGGTAGTTAATAAATAAAGTACTATATTTGTGGTATGGAAGAAACAACAATAGTAACAGTAGGCAGACCGATTAACGGCATAAGCCTGAATGGAGATGAGTTCTTATTGGATGAGGACGATAACGTATTGCAATTCCACAGCAAGGATGATGCATATCAATTCTTGAGGGATAACGGTGTGGATTTGACGGATGAAGAGATGGAAGACAGTTTCAGGTTCTACGTAAACGGAGAGATATGAGCAAGACAGACAGATACCCAAACGGTTACAAGGAGAAACTGGACTATTGGGCAGAGAAGCGTGACAGCGCAGTCTTGAATAACAGGGTTGATGATTATTGTACGGCTGTTGATAAGCTTGAGTACTTTACACAGCGCCAGATTGAGTGGCATAAGGCTCAACCGAACGTATTGAAGTTCTGGTGTGAAAGCTCATATGATTTTGAGGATAAGGAGAGGAAAGAGGATGAGGCATTGGTTATCGCTGTGGACATGGGTCCTGAGCAGGGAACCAAGACAATCGGTGAGATGACGATGGAGAGCAGGGATACGGTTGAGACCTTACTTTGCATTATTAATCTGGAAAGGTTTGGTAGTTAGGAAATAATTTATATCTTTGTGGTATGGAAGCAGGTGAGAAATTAGCAATAGCAGAGTTACTTCGATGCGCTCGTCTTTGGAGCGTTGAAAGGTTAGTCAATGAAATCATTGAGGCTGAGTATTATGATACTGAGCATGGGTGGACTGAAAACATCCCTGAGATGTTGGAGAGTATGCCTCAAACGGAATTGGCAGCTCACTTCCTACCAATCTATGAGAAGCAGTTACGCAACATGGATGACTTAGCTGATGAATACGCCAGAGAAATCTTAAAACTGAAATAATGAAAGAGATTGTACCGATTAAGTTAGACCCTATGCAGGGATATATGATTATGTTCACTAAGGGTCACTATAAGAACCACGAAAGCACCCAACTGGAAGGGTTGAGACATATCTGGGCGGTACGCTGTGGGTTAGAGGATGAGCATACGGTTAGAGGACAGTCGGATGAATACATTGCTAATGAGCTGTTCAGGATTATTCAACAGCTAAACCCAGAGAAGGCAAGTAGGATGTGGGAGATACTTCATAAGGAGTTAACCAACTGTTCTTTACAGTATAGGGGGTTGAGTGCGATTGAGAGGACCATTCTGGTTTATCGGAGTGAAATATCTATGTTACAGGTGAGAGAGAAGGTGGATGGTAAGTGGCATTGGTTGATGACATTCCCTAAGCCTAAGAAGCAGGTGATGAACCGTATACTTAGAGGTAATGGTCGGTATGACGATTACAAGAAACTTGCGGCATAATTTGGTAGTTCGGAAATAATTTATATCTTTGTGGTATGGAAGTTTTAGATATGTATGTAATAACGTTAACCCTGTTTCGAGTTGAGGGAAACCTTGATAAAATGGGAGCAGTCCTGAATACCAAGAGGGTATCAGATGACCTGAAGAGTGAATGGTCTAATGTTGAGGATGGTGAGAAGCCAGTTCAATTGATGGGCGGTGGAGAATGGGTTGGTAGTGATGAGGATTGTGAGAGGTTGATAAGACAACTGAAGTTGACCGAACTTATTGAAGAACCTGAACCCAAAACGCATACCATAACTGAAAAAGATATTCAGCAAGGTCACAGGTATTTGACGCATCATGTTGATGGTGGCGTTAAGATTGAGGGTGACATTAACAGCCTGAAGCAGTATGTTGATACTATATCAGAAACGGTTAGAGAGTCTGGTGGGGAGTTACCGAACTACATTACAGATATGTTCTTCGGTGTTGAGGTAGACTACCAACGGTTCTATAACCTTGATGAGGATAACTGGGATACGGTTAAAGCAGGTGATGTGGTACTAACAAGAGAGGAAGAAGAATGAAAATAGTCAGACTACATATCAAAGCACCAAACGACAGGCGAACTAATGCCGCTTACAACAAGGTGTTCAGGTTATTCGACAGCCAGTATACTTCATTGGAAGAGTATGATGTTCAGGAAGAGGAATCTTATGTTGTTGACTTACCGTTGAGTGCTGTTACTATGATAGATGGTATCAACGATATACCATTTGTTACGGCAGAGGTGATTGAGTTTCCTGAAGAGGTTATGGCTGTTATGAATAGCTTTGATGAGAATACTGATTCATACGCTGAATGTAGGAGATGTGAGGATGAGTTGAAACCGTTGGGATGGACCTTCGAGTGGTACTTGGATGGTCAGCCATATTACTTACGCAAAATGAATAGGGAAGACCTAGTTCAATTATGGCTTGATGCTGAGGAAGAGAACCGAAAGCACACAGAAGAAGGTAACACTAAATGCCTTGCATTAAAGGATGCGTTTTCAACTATATATAGCACTCTTTCTATTGAAGAGCAGAAAGACATGGATGAGGAACTTGATAGTTATGGAGCCTAAAATAAATTTGGTAGTTAAGAAATAATTTATACCTTTGTACTATGACTGAAAGACAAAATACCTTAATCAAAGAATTAGAGAGTTCGTTCAATCGAATGAATGTATCTAATAGTGGTTCATTCAACCTAATTGATACGAACGCCATTACAGCTAGTGTGGGTGTTGCCAATACTCTGAAAGCTGAGATTAATGCCTTTAACATAGCCTTTGATGAGCTATTGATTGAACAAACCAAAGTTGCTTATGATAGCATTAAAGAGGACATTGAAAGTCTAGGGTTAGCTATCGGCATCAGCAAGGATGGTAAATCTGTTATAATTGGTCGTAACCTTAGTGACAATGGGATGGTATGTGGTAGTAGGTTTAGGTTTGACTTCAAGGCTAGTCAGTCTATTCGACATACTCTGATAGCCCCTGACAGTGTAACACAATGGACAACCCCTGTTGTTTACATGACAGACGAGAATAGTTATGGTTTTAGCCAAGCTCGTTCTGAAACCTTTGAACCATTATTACGGGATAAAAACTTCATTAATAAGATTACCAGAATGACACAACTAAATAAAGTTGCTGCATAATTTGGTAGTTAAGAAATAATTTATACCTTTGTACTATGACTGAAAGACAAATAGATTTATTCGATGGGTTGAAAGATGCTTTCAACCAGATGAACAGAATACCAAGCACCAAAGGTAACCTTATTAATGTGGGTGCAATCAACAAAGATTTGCTTGAGGCTAAGACCTTTAAGGCAGAGATTGAAGCAACCAATAAGGTATTCAATAACCTATTGAAAGATAGGTGTAAGATTGCTTTTGATAGCATTAAAGAGGACATTGAGAACCTTGGTTTGTGTATGCGTATGTATGATGATGGAAGACACTTCCGAATTGGTACAAATGTGAATTCTGAAGGAAGACCTTGTGGTATGCTGATTGACTTCCACTTCCAATGTAAAAGTACTCTACACTATCCTTTAAAGGATGGAAGTAGTGTGAGTAAGCTACAAGAACCAATCGTTAAGTATGAAACGAATGAGCAATGTGATTGGGGTTCAACTTGCACACAGTTTGAGCCATTCCTTAGAGCAGACTACTTCATTAGTAGGTTGACATATATGTCTGCGCAAGTACAGAAAAATAAATGTGCAGCATAATTTGGTAGTTCGGAAATAATTTATACCTTTGTACTATGACAAACGAAGAGACGAAGTATTCGCAAGTAAAGGTTGACCATATCGATGACAATGGTGTGGCTCACATTGACAGTTATAAGACTACTAATCCTGATGAGACTGGTGTTATACTGGGTCACATTATAAAGGGTGAGGTTTACTGGAAGGTAGATGATGCGCAATTCGACCCATTGGTTAAAGCAATCGTAGCTGACTACATATCTTGGGATGCTTCTGATATCGAGCGTAAGAGGGTTCGTGATAGAGATAACGCTGGTACAATCTTAGGTAAGGAAGTTACCGATTTCGTTAACAACTTCAACTGTAAGAAGGAACAGTTCGTTGAGGCTGTGCTACATGCACATCCAACACTTCAGCAATCAGCTATGGGTTTATTCCTGAAGGTAGTTGAAGGTATGGCAGAGAAAGAGTATGTGGACGGTAGGAACCAAGCCAGCAAAGATACAGCCGTAAGACTATTAGCTGGTTACAAGGAACAATGGGTACAGAAATTCATGGAAGACCATGGAGAGACTGAAGAGAAAGCTCGAAAGAATGTTGAGAATACAGCCTTTCTACCATCTAATCTACCTTGTATATAAGGGTTCCGTACACATTTGTGTATATAGGGTTTGGTAGTGTCGAATTAATTACTATCTTTGTGGTATGGATTTAAACAAAATGGAAATCGAGGACATTAAGGCATTAGGGTTTGACCCTAGCATCTTTACTCCACAGCAACGACAGTTAATTCTTCAACCATCATGGGGTCCTGAAAACTTCATGTGTGATGGTGAGATAACCTACAAAGAAGCTAAGTCACATTGGCAACGGAAATTAAGGTCAGAAGGGTTGACTGAAGGACAAGTCATATTAATCACTAAAAGAGTATTAGGATGAAAGCATATACGATAAGAGAAGAAGGTACCGATTCACCAAACATAGGTACAATAGGTCTGGGTGATGTAACCAACGTTGAAGATATGTTGGTGAAATTAAATCGTAACCTATTAGAGCATTACGATGCTGAAGTTACGGTGACACCTGAAGATATAAATTTCGATATGTTATATGGTCGTGGGTCATGTGAATTAGAGATTGAAGTTGATTCAGAACCTAACTATACTACTGTATTGACATTGGAAACAACATATATCTATTGATTTTAAGCACGAAAGTGAAAATAATTGAAAAAAAGTCTATTTATATTTGGTAGTTATATAAAAGAATAGTATATTTGTACTGTTCATTTAATTACTAACTAAAACTAAACAACATGAACGATAATCTATTTCCATTTGAGTATTCAGAAACTCAACTTTTTAACAAAGATGGTAGCAAGTCTAACTTCCGACAGGTATTCGGTTTGGATGGACAGACCATTACTTGTCCTAAGTCTTCTTACCATATGGTAAAGACAGCCGACCTTTCAAATCTTGGTAGCACATTTATCGAGAAGGGTCATGAGGTTACAACCTTTAATCACCGTAACGGTGAAGTGATTGGTCTGAACGTTGAGTTCGGTACTAAGCCGTCTAAGGTTGGTGACTCGTCTTACCGTCTTTTCATTACCGTACCTAACAACGGTACAGGTAAAGGGTTCTTGTCAATCAAGCAGGTACGTTTGGTTTGCGATAACGGTATGGTATCGAGCAAGACTGTTCATAAGAACAATCAAATCAAAATTCCACACACTATCAACTACAAGGAGAGCCTTGTTTTGATGGAGCAATCAATTGACGGGTTCATGTCATTGTTGGAGCAAGTTCAAGAACGTGATGAAGCGTTGGATGGGCTGAAGTTGAATGCTACTGAGGTACAGTTTCACCTGAACAAGTGGTTCTTCGAGCATGAGTTGCCAAAGTCTCAAATTGGTGAGTTGACATTGGATACTTTCCGAGAAGCGTTGGCACTTGCGCCTGAGACACTTCCGTCAATGGCTCGTTACGATGAGTTGAAGGATGCGCTTAACAAGGAGTTAGGTTACAACAAGGAGTTAGGGTTGGAGACTTCAATGTACACAGCCTATGCTGCAATTACCAACTACCTATCACGTAGGGTTGAGGCTTCAGGGTCTAAGGCTTCGGATGAGGTGAAGTTCACAAGGTCTTCACAGAAGTTGACCTACTTCGATGAGTTGGTGACGGTGTAATAACCATAACATAATAATTGAAAGGTGCAAGAGATTGCACCTTTTTTTTTACCCTGAATTCAGTACCAGATTCTAGGGCACCATCACAAAGTTACATATAAAAATTGACACTACCAAATTTATTTTTGCTAGGTTCTAGGGCACCATCATAAAGGTACAACAAAAATTCGAGACTACCAAACTTTATTTTATATTTGGTAGTCTGGATTTTAATGCTTATTATTGTGGTATGAAAAAAGCAGAGAAAGTATCAGCAGCATTTGGGTTATTGGACGGTATGTCTACCGACCTTGAAACAGTACAGTTAACCGTACTCACAGATGAACAGTTTGATAACCAAGATAGTGATGAGGTCTACGCAGCACCACAGCATATTACCACAGATAAGAATTGTCACTTCTATCTTATATATGCTATTGTATCAATTGATAATGGTACGGTATATTGTAAAGGTATGGGTGAGGATTGGGGTGACGAGTTGATTGTGGAATTGGGTGACCTGAGTTGGAGTGCTATTATGGCATTACATAGTTTAGCATTTGGTAGTTCGGAATAAATTACTATCTTTGTAACGAAATCAAAAACAAGTTATATGAAAATCAAATTAGCAGCACACGGAATTGAGTTGGACATCCAAAAGGATGACAACGGTAATCCAATATTCGGTGAAATCACGAGCTTCCTACATGAAGTTGTGGTAGGTACTGACGAACCCTTTAATGCCGCAATGGACGGAATAGAAAGTCTGGTATTAGCTCAAGCGATGGCGGGTTTTGATGTGACCACACCACAGTATGCAGAAGCAATCGAAACAGCAGTTGAAGCCTGCGCAAACAATATATAATGGACTATTATATAAAACTATATAGTACAGTAGAGGATTTCGAAAACAGGAACCCTTGTGACCATTTCACTAATAGTGCTATCACCACAATGGAAGATGCCATTAAGGTGGCAACAAGTTATCTGGATGTAACCCGTCCAAAACCTATAGCTGTAGTTAAGGTGGAGAGTGATGACCAAGAGGAAATCGAGATATTCACAGCCATCAGGAAACATAACTTCCGATTAACGTGGGATGGCTGTGCGCTGGACATCTACATTGAGAATGGTGAGGATAAAGACCCAACCACCGTGGTATACTGGGTAAGTGATGAGTGGGAAGAAGATAGTGAAACGGTAACCCCTGCTATGATGACAGCAATGGAGTTATACTTCACCAAGCCACAGGAGCTATTTAATAGACTTAATTTACCATATCATTTGGTAGATTGAAAAGTTATTCCTATATTTGACCTATGAGCGATAAGAAAAAGGAAAATCCTAATTTCATTCACGGTAATGATGACCGCCCTGAAAACTGGGAAGCAACGGGTATCAACTCTGGTAAGATTGGTGAGGACCATTATTTCTGGGCTTCACCAAGCCACAAAGGAGATAAACTCTGGGGGTGGGTAAAATCAAATAAAAAATGATAGCACTACAATTCGGTTCCAATATGCTAGGGAAACTAAGCCCTGAAATCCAAGAACGGTTACAGGCTGTGGTTGATAATCCATGTGAGGAAACGTGGGATGACACACACTGTATTATATTAAGCGGTAAGGGTAGGATGAAGACGTTGTGGAACGCTGTGCTGGAAGTTGACCCTACATACCTAAGAAGTAAGCCATGTGATGACCCTTGGGGTGAGATTCCAACAAAGGAAACCATTGTTAAGGCTATCAACCATGTGTTGCTGGGTGATGTCTGTGTAAATTAAATTTGGTAGATTGAAAACTTATACCTATATTTGACCTATGAGAGATTTATTAGAAAAAGAATTACTTGAGAGCGCCCGTCAGGGTGACACCACGGTATTGGCTGAAATACTTAACAACACTTTTAACGCCAACATCTACGCTTCACTATCAGATGAAGGGCAGGCAACAGTGGATAAGATTAACAGGTTTCTAGTTAAGTATGGTGAGAGAAGTTTAGACCATACACCTGAAGTGGTGGAAGCTAAGTTGGTGGGTAACTATCAGGTAAGGTGGAATGGAAACTTCTACTACATAAGCAAGGAGCTTAGTGGGTTGACGGAAGACGAGAGTGCAGCCTATGAATACTTACGTTTCAAAAATAGATAGACATGAAGATTGAATACGTAACCAAGAATATCAACATACCCTTTTACTCAATTGTAGTGAACTGGGCTGGTGAGGTTAAACCTCACACTATGATTGAAGAGCTAATAGCTCTTGGATATAAGGATACCTTTGGTGTAGACCCATTTGATAAGCCTGAAATCACGCTACATCCACCTGAAGGTACTGGTAATTGGGGTACACATACTATTTGTGAAGCTCAAGACTGGTATCTTAAAAGTGGTACAGTATTGATGGCTCACGGTATAACAATAGAAGATGTGATGGTAAGAGAAATAACTAAAGGTGAGTTATTATGAGCGCAAACATAAGCATAGAATGTGAAAGCAATGGTACTAACCATACTTTGCTGGTGAATCAACAAGCGGTGCTGGAGCTACCAACAGCCGATTCGAGGGAAGCTGTTGATATAAGGAACGCTGTTAAAGGGTTCATTGAGGTGGAAAGTCTGGATGGTGACCATGTTGAGGTGAAGGGTGATGACGGTAAGCTGGGAATCATTGTGGACATTTGGAATGCGGCTACAACTGACTGTGAGGCAACGTGTTGCTTTTGGTTTGATGATTATATTGAACGTTATGTTAGGTAGTGTCGATTCTTTTACTATCTTTGTATCACATTAAAACGTAGAAACATGAAAAAACTGATATATACCCTACTGGATTCTCTTGGAATGGCAATCGAGAATTATTCTGACGAAGAGCAAATTGAAATCAGCGAGGAAGCTGAGGGGGCTATTGGTGAGGTATTACGATTAATAGGTGAAACATATACCTTAGTTGAGTGGCCCTACTCACAGGCATACATGGATGAAGAATGGTTTCAAGAAGAAGCGGTGTTGAGCGCAGATAGTTCATACTTTATTCCAACTAAATACGTTGAGGATTTGGAAGTTAGGAAATAATTTATACCTTTGTGTAACACTAAAGAAAAACAATGGGAACATTTACAAAAGCTGACGTATATATCACATTCAAAAATGATGTACCAAACGTATTTGAAAACAGAAAAAGTCTTAATGCTACATTAAGGGATTTTCATACGGTTACTAACCCTAACCATACTGGTAGGGTAGATATTGACATTGATAGTACTACCATTGACGGAGAGGTGGCAATCTTAGATATTGCATCTGAACGGTATTCTCATTGTGAGTTTCAAATTGACTTAGTAAGGGATTATCTTGTGGCTAACTACCCAAATGAGGTCTTTCACTTTGATTGTACTGGATGGACAGCAGCAGACGATTTAGGTGGGAATTATGACTCGGATGGTTGGGCAGAACTAGTAGCAGAAGCATGATACGACCACAAATACAATATGCAACTCGTGAGAGCTACGGTAGGCGTAAGGAACAGGTTAAGTTCTATCAGACCTATGTTCTACTCAAGAAAGACATAGCTAACATATTAGCTGAAGCCTATTGTCCTGAAGATGAGGAAGTTACCGTGTTTGTTGTTCGAGGTAAGTACGATGGTGGCTGGAGACAATACTGTGAGTACTGTGAAACGTGGGCAATGCGTAATGGTAAGCCAAAGATTATCAGTGAGGATTTTTCTTAGATTAGGATTATTCAATTATTATTCTTACATTTGAGGTATGAGCTACGAAATAATATACGACAAGCAATTCATTAAGGTCAAAGAGAACCTATTCGTGCCAATACTATTGGCAGGTAGCAGCAACTGTTTCGATTGGTCGGAGAAAGGAAACGAAAGACGTTCAAGAAGTTGGTTTCCATGGTCGTCTCAGAAACAAGTTCTGTGGACAAAGGAAGAACTACTTGCAGATGCTGAAAGTGTACGTGCAGGGTTAGTTGAGGCTTACGGTAGCCGTGAGGATGACCCTTATGACGACAAACAATTCGGGTACTTTTCCGCTATGCAGGTGAACGGTAAACGAAATACTACTTACGGTAACTTCAAAGGGTTATTCATTACTGGATGTGCAAAGGCATTGACGGTTGAAGAACTTAGGGGTGAAGGAGTAGCCATAACATTAAGCACACCATGGGCTGGTGGTCAATTCGAAATCAATTCAGGCTTAAAGCGCTACAGTGATGTTGCTAAGTCTGGTGAACATCTTATTGAGATATATGAGCTACTGGTAGAATACTTAAAGGGTACTGACTATAAGCCGTATATAGAGTACAGTGGTATGTTCGATGAGACGCCTAAGTGGATAAGAAAGAAGTACTTTCCAACAAGTAAGAAGAAGAAGGTACTGACTAAGGTGAAGGAATTCTGGACGGTGGGCATGTTATATGAAGGAGATGAGAAACCATACCATTATTTGAGTAAGTTCACCTCAAGACGAGTTCATTATGCAGGGTATCCTTATCTAAAATACCGTACAGAAAAGGAAGCACAGGCAAGATGCAACCGTTCGAAGCGTGGTGGGTATGACTTTAAGTTGGTTCCATGGAAAGTGGAGAAAGATTGTGAAGTTTACATTTAATTTGCTATATTTGTAGGATGAGGATTGAAACTTATGAGATTGAGGGTGTTGAATATGAGATACATGGTGCAACGGAGATGTATCCATTAAAGGATGAGCATGGACAGATAGTGAGGCAAGGACAGTATGATTTTTATGATGTATACACCAAAAGCCACACCTTAGATTGTCTAATATGCTTGAACGAGAACAATCCGTTTAAGTGGATGCCCACTAAGGAGGATGTCCAAACCTTAATTGATTAGGATAATTGAAAAAGTTTACTTATATTTGACATATGGAAGCATGGACATTAGATAAATCATTAACATGTGCTCTGGCATTAGCCTTGAGTAAGAAGGATGATGGGTTATTATTCCCAAGTGGAGTTGATTTCGATGAATTGGATTGGAGTTTCGGTGACCCTGAAACGATATATAGTATAGCAAGTCTTTACGCTGATTTCGAAGAGAATGATGGTACGTGGAGAGATGAAATCGAGAAGTTATTACTAAATGAATTACCTGACTATGAGTGAAGAAACTAAATACCCAATGTGTGAGAAGCTTACAGCAGCAAGCGAAGAGTATAAGCATATCATGACGTTCTTGGATAACATTAAGCCTGAGTTGGCTGAATGGCAACAATTGGATGGTATGGATGTAATGTACCCAATCAGGAATAGGGAAGAGTTAATAATGGACTATTTGGGTATAGATACCAAGGAGTTAGAAAAGGAACGAAGAGCAATCTTAGAAGAGATAAGGTCATGAAATACAGAGCAGTAATACAATTGACAGGAGTTGATGGCGACCACGTGGGTCTATATGGTATAGTAGATGATGCACCATTGAGGATTGCAGGGCATTGCCAAGAGCACTTCGATGAGGCATTTAATCTGGCACGAGTGGCTGAGGCTCAGGAGTTCTTTGAGAGTGGTGATAACATAAACCCTCAAGAATATGCTGACGAATTGTTGGAGAAGAAAGGAATTCACAGAATATTTGCTGACGAAGCGTACACCGATTTGATTTAATTTACTATATTTGTGGAGATGGATAGAGAATTTAGAGCGAAATTGAATAGTGAGATTAAATTGATTGAACGATTTATACCTAACATACATAGAGGTGGTTGTGGCGTCTTTGCCTTATTAATGTGGGATACCTTAGCATTTATGGGTATGATAACCAATCCAATCGAGTTGTTTGACGGCTATCCAATATGGGAACGAAATCACATCCTACTTAAGTATGGTAACCTATACATTGATAGTATGGGCATACATGAAACAACGCATTGGATGGAGTTGGACGTGGAACGACCAATCAAGTTAGAAGAACTTAGACCTAAAGCGTGGGATGAGCAAATTTGGTTCAAAGGAGATGAGTGTTTTGATAGAGGTAATATTGTACCTATGAAGAAAATGATACACAGATTAGGGTACAATTTAGACAAATTTAAGCGTGAAAAGCAAATACTTTCACTATAGATTTGGTGGTGTCGAAATAATTACTACCTTTGATGTATGGCAAAAGAACAACAACCAACTGGATATATTGTATACGAAGGTGAAAGCCAATTAAACGGTGAACCAATCGTAGGAATTGTTACCATGAAATCTGGTAATGAGAAAACTGGAAACATGGCGCAACTTTGGATATTGCGTAGTGATATACACCCAAGTGAAGCAAGTAAAGAAGGATTAGACGATGCTGTGTGTGGTGAATGTCCTTTTCGTAAGTCTTTAGGTGGAGCTTGTTATGTGACAATCTTTCAAGCACCTGCTGCTGTTTATCGTACCTATAACAAAGGTAACTATCCTATTGTTAAAGACTATTCAATCTTTGCAGGTAAGTCTATACGATTTGGAGCTTATGGTGACCCTGCCGCATTGCCGATGAGTGTACTTGTTACATTGAAGAGTTTTGCTAAGAATAACACATCATATACTCACCAATGGAAAGACAATAAGGACAATGAAACCTTAAAGCAAGTCTCTATGGCAAGTGTAGATAACCTTGCAGAAGCGGAAGAGGCTAAAGAAGCTGGTTACCGTTGGTTTAGGGTAACTAAAGATTTAAGTGTCCTTAGAGACGATGAAATCGTTTGTCCTAATACGACCAATGAAACGTTGTGTATTGACTGTAACCTTTGTAGTGGAAATTCAACCAAGGCTAAGAGTATTGTTATTGAAGTGCATGGTGGAATAGGTAACGATAAAAAGTTTATCGAAAAAGATTTGGTACTTAAGAATTAAATACTACCTTTACAGTATGAGCGATAAACGATATACCGAAGCACAACTTCTAAAGAAGTTCGCTGGTAAGTACATTGATACTTACCGACACTACGACTACATAACTAAAGTATCAACGTATGAGGTGCGTAGTGTTAAGAGAACAATTCATGAGAACCATAACCTACCTGAAGAGGTAATAGCCTTTCACAAATGATTTGGACAGCAATCAAAACCATACTCACCGTAGCCATTATTGGTGGTGCTATCACTTTCTTCTATTTGGTATATACTGCTGAAGACCCTGTATATGACGTTACAATATATGTGACCTATCAGGATAATACTACTGAAGTGATTAAACGTACCATTAATGGTCTAAGACCAAACTACAATTTGGATGCTGGTTGTGTTGAAGCGTGGCGTGGTAATGGGGGTGGTGTTATATGTGGTGTAAAGAAATTCAGTTATACTGCATATCGTAAAAAAGATTTGGAGGTTAAGAAATAATTGTTACCTTTACAGTATGAAAGTCAAGAACGAAAAAAAATACGCTTGTTTCGATTACACCGATGGATGTAATGGTGACCACACAAAGAACATCTACCAACGTGGTGATGTTGTAATCAAACCGTTATATGGTTACAGTAGTGAAGAAAATAGAGAACCATGTAATGAGATTGGGGTTGTCCTACAAGTGCATGACGAGTTCGACCTTAGAACCGATATGTTCGGTAATGAGAGTGTTAGCCAACTTAGGATGGCAACAATGAGAGAGGTTATTGATTTTAGACCACTATTAGCGGTTGAAATGGGATTTGGTAAGGTCGTACTAAATGAAAAATTTATTGGGTAGTTAGGAAATAATTACCTATCTTTACAGTATGGAAAAAGATACACACATAACAACAGTAATTTTCAGGTTCGATAAGGAGTTTGGGGTTTACGCTCTATTCCCTTATAGTATTTACAACACTTCAGGCTTGATAAACAGCTACGCTCACGTAGGACAGCATAGTGGTGCTGATTATAACCATTGTGTTAATACGAGTAGACTGGCAACCGAAGATGAGTACAAAGACCTATTCAATGAATTAGAGAACGGTGTAGGGTATAATCTGAAGGTGGCAAAGAAGCGTCACTATTATAGATATGCAAATGCTGTAAATAGCGCAAGACTATATTAAGATGAGAACATTCATTGTAATACTAACTGTAGATGGTGGTGGTGATGGTCGGCATATTGCTGAGACAATTCAAGGTACGGTCTACAAAGCTGATAAGTTCAAAGGTAAGGAACGTTACCAATACGAACATGTTATTCGAGAAGACCTACAGGAGACTTGGGGCTTAGTTACAGGCACGATTAGTGTTTATCCAATAGATGAGTACGTGAACGAGTACAACGATGTTGATGATGATTACAAGAACCCTGATTTTGTGGTGAATAGTAATTGGGCATCGTATGTAACAGCCGAAGATTAAGTACTATTCTTATATAGTACACTATTTAATGTTATGGATATCCAAGATAAAGTTATCTGGTCTAACTCTTGGGGTTATGAGGTTGGATGGATACAAACTATTAAAGAAGGTGAGGCTTTAATTAAGCTCATCTGTGATGCTAAAGATGGTGTTCACGTGAATAAACCAATGGATGAGCTTGAGATGTTCACCGAAGAAGCATACCAACATTATTCAAAACTATTTGGTGGAAAGTTTGGAGAATAGAAAAGTTTTACTTACCTTAGCTGTATGAAAAAGATATACATAGTAACATTACGAGTGGATGACTTCGAGGATGGTCGAGATGTCATTGCTGGTGTCGATGGAATGAACTTCGAGGTTGGAACCCATCTTGATAGGGGTGATACCTTAGAAGTTAAGAGGGCTATTGATAACCAACTTGATTTGAACGATGACAATGGTGTATCAGTATATGGTGTGGATGACTTCGTTGAAGCGTTTAACGACCAATACATTTCAGATGAGAACCATTGGTTAGGGTATGTGCAAGTATCTTTCAGAAACTAAATAGAAGCGTTATGAAAATGGATGCAGTTAATATAGTCATTATCGAGAACAGCATACCTGACGTTGCCTTAACCCTTATTGCTAAGGATGAAGATGATAGGGTAAGGGTTGGTAATGAGGCTGAAGAGTATTTCAGAACCGAGATGAAACACAATGGTTATTCTGACGAAGCTATTGAAGAAGCGTTGGAGGATGGTCATACCAGCAATGGTGATTGGGATATATGGATATCTTGGACTATCGTGGATGTGCCTATTATTATGCCAATGGCAAAATAAAGTTTGGTAGTGTCAAAATAATTTATACCTTTGTTGTCATGGAAATAATAATAGCAACATTTATGGCATTGATAATAGCCTTTGGTAACATCGCTTACCAAACAATACTAACCGATAAAGACATTAGAAGATGAGATTAGTAGTAGTAAATGGGGTACCCGTTGACCCAAAAACGTTAATACCGCTTAAGGTAGACCTAAGTAAACTTTCACTAACCAAAGTGAAGTTCCACGAGGATATGTCCGAAGAAACACCTTGTTTCTCAGGTGTATTGCTTGAAGATGGGGTGAAGGTGGCAAACGTAAGTAATCGTGGTCATGGTGGTTGCAATGATTATGATACCTATGGTATCAACACAGACATTAACCCACACGAACGGTATGGTGGAATTGATGCTGATTGTCATATCATGGGGTTAGCCGAAGATTATAACATGGCTACCTTGTATCAGAGCAACGCATTGGTATTGAAGAAGGGTGATAACGTATCAACCGTTAAGTGGAAGGGTAACCCATCTATTAACAAGATGAAGAGGTTGGTGCATGACTATCCAACGTGGATAAAGAACCAAGTGCGTCAATACGAAGCACAAGGGTACACAATACTAAATAGAAACCTATAACCCTTATGATGTACACATTTGTGTACATAGGGTTGGTGGTTCGGAAATAATTGTTATCTTTACAGTATGAAAGCAACTAAGACATTTAAGATTGGCGAACGCTGCAAGGGTGGTGTAATAACCGCAAAGGTTGATGGTGATACCCTTACCATTATAGCTAAGGATTGGGACACATCTGCTGGTTATAACAATGGCTCTAACCAAAGCAACGCTAAGGAATTCGATAGGGAAACTGTTAACTGTAAAACGCAAGATGCGGAACGTACAATTGACAACTTCCTTCACGACCTTACCACATCATACTTCGCTGGTATGATACTGGATTGGGCTAAAACCAAAGGTATCAAGTTCGAGAGTGGTTGGGGCTGGTGACAGCTAAACCATTCTGGAACCATTGCCGCAAAGGTAAGTAAAAAATTTTTATTAAAAAAATCAAATTTTATTTGGTGGTGTCATTTCTTATGCGTAGTTTTACCGTTGAACAAAAACAAACAAACTATGCATAGATTAAACGCAGTACAAGAAATGGCAACCCGATTGATGGGTGAAGTATTCACAGTAAACGGTCAGGAAATGTCAGGTAACCGACTTGGTTACCGATTTAAGTTCGATAACGCACGTAGACGACTAGGTTGTTGTAATGCCCATAGAAGGACTATCTCACTATCAAAGTACCTTTGCCTTGAGAACCTTGATAAGGTTGAAGGTAAGTTGAAAGACACGATGCTACATGAGTTGGCTCACGCATTTGCTACAGAGTTACATGGTCGTTGTGGTCATGATTATCGGTGGGTACGCATAGCCAAGTCAATCGGTTGTGACGGTCAGCGTTGCTACAGTGGTGAGCAAGTGAACGCAGTAACCAATAGCAAATACACCAACACTTGCCCTGTATGTGGTAATCAGACACCAAGCCATAAAAGGAGAAGGAGAAGTTACGCTTGTGCACCTTGTTGTAATAAAGCAGGTGGTGGTTACAGAGCAGAGTTCAAACTAATCGTAACTCAAAACTACTAAACAATGAGGGTTTCAGTTTTCAGGTTAGAGGGTACTCATGCGAATCTCTATGGTATGTCCCTAGGTCCTTACACTTCAGACTCTTATTTCCGAAGCCACGAATTGAATATGGCACATAATGATGATGCTCACCCAGCACCAATACAAGAAGGGATTGAAAATGTGATGCCTTATGAGTATCATGCTTGTGCATCTATTGATGGGCTAAAAGATTGGTTCGGTGAGTGGTTAGAGGACATCGTTAGTGAAGGGTTTAAGGTGGTGGAATATGTGTTAGACTCTGAAGATGTGAGGTTCGGTAAGAAGCAATGCGTATTCGATTGTAATGGGATACTTGAAAAAAAATGTATTACAGATTTGGTAGTTCCAAATAGTTTACTACCTTTGTATAGAACAAACAAAAACAAACAACACAATGGCTAAGATTACTAAGATTGCAAAGAAAGCGTTTATTCAGGACAAACTTCGTAACGATATTAAGTGGACTTACGGTGCGCTTCTGAAGATATACGGATTTCAGACTGCTGAAGAGCAAGACAGCGAATGTACAAAAGATTGGAACGCTGTTGGGTTTACAGGTGCAGACGGTGAGATACTTACGAGCTTCGCTAAAGCTCTATTGAAGTACCGTAAGCTAACTGAGCGACAGTTGGCTATCACTAAGAACAAGATGCCTAAGTACTGGAAACAGATACTTAATAACACCGACCACGCAAAGTTGGAGCAGATGATGACTGCATAAAAAGAGTTTGTTCAGGAGTGCCGAAGGGTTGTTACCGAGCTGTATCGGGGCAACCCTTCACTCTTATATGTTCTAAAAAAATATAACCCACCTTCCCTTAGAACAACCTATCACCCTTTTCATTGGGCGCCCGTCTCGTTATTCACACTGACACATCAAAGATAGTAATAATATCCGAACTACCAAATATAAAACAGTATTAAATAAAAGTTTGGTAGTCTGGAAACTAATACCTACCTTTGATGTATGACAACAAGAGGTAAGATAATATTAGGTAAAGCTGAAGGGTGGAATGTTACCCACTACTTCAATGACTTCTTTGATGAGGATTGGTACTACGTGAATTGGAAGGGTGACAGATACTACCATGAACAGAGAACCGACAGAGCCAAGGCTAAGGGTCACATGAATGACCTTATCCGAACCTACGGACATAATTATCCACCACAGGATTTGGTGGTGTCAAAATAATTGTTACCTTTGTATTGAACTAAAACAAAAACATGAACCCATTTCCAAAGCCACAAGCTGGTGCGTACAGACCATTACTTGTAGACCTTCTAACGAAGATTGGTAACCAAAGGGTTGCTGATGAGTTTGCAACACGTAGAGTTCAATTCGGTATCGTGCGAACCTTTACGGGTAACGTAATACGATTGCCTGAACTACAAGAGGACATCATAACGATATTGGACACCTTAGATAACCCGATAGCTGGTTACTATTCATATGAATTGGAAGCTGGTAATGTGGCGGTGGTATTGTCTGCTGGTGCGTTCGTTTACGAGGAAGATGATAAGAAAGCGGTTGCCCACGTTAGGGCACAATTGGAGTTGGATGAGCAAAGGGTATTTAAGGCTGGTGACCTTTATTTTAACTCATAATTTGGTAGTTCGGAATTAATTAGTATCTTTGTATCAAACAAAACAAAAGAAAACATGGCGGTAGATTTAAGATGTCCAAATTGTCAAGATAACTTAGGCAAGGACACGGAGAACTCAAACCCAGCTTACTGTGGTAACTGTGGAGAGGATGACATTGATAACCCAAGAGGTTATAGAGAGGACGAAGACGAAGACGAGGACTAATGGCTAAAGAAGACTTACCAAAACAAGTTGGTCATTGCGATAAATGTGATGGAACTGACGTTGAGTGCCGAGTGTGGTATCACGTGAACGAAGAGTTTATCCCTAATGAGATAACTCACGATGATAATGATGATACGTGGTGCAATACTTGCGAAGAGCATAATGGTATAACATATAAACCAAAATGAAAAACGAAGATAAGCACCCCGATGAGGAAACTGCTAACTCACTATCGAACTATCATAATAGGGCGTTAGAGAAGTTATTCAGTGCTATACTACACGCAAACTTACCTGCACAGGATTATAGTCTGGGTGAAAGGAGAGCGCTTAGAGACTTTAAGGATAAGATTAGAGATAATCGAAAAAAGTTTGGATAGTCCAAAATAATTACTATCTTTGATGTATGGAAAAATTCGACTACGTAATATTGAGTGAAAATAATAAGTGGTTATCAACGGGCATCCAAAAGACCCAAGAGGAATTGGATGAGGACATCATTGAAACCAAAAGACTGTTTAAGTTGGATGACCACGATGAGGTAATTATCATTAAGGCACCTAAATTTAGAATGTTCACGGTATGAGAATTATATCATCAGCATCTGAGTGTTACGATTTCCACAATAGGTGTGCACCTTCACCAGCAAAGGCAGAAAAACTATATGGTGATGTCGGGGATGGACCTGATGACCGTGGAAACTGTTATGGGTATGATGAATTGGAACGACCATGTTACGATGATGACCCTGACATAGTGTATGAGTGTCATAAATGTGGTGGGAAACTAACCGAAAAAAACGCTGGATAATGTACGACTTTACTAAACTAACTGAGGGTGAACAAGATAACTGCGTATCAGCATTAGATGCTTTACGTAATCTTCTACACGATAAGCTTCAAACGAACCATCTTGGTGACATTGAAAGGAAGAACACCCAAGAGTATCATGATGAGATTAAACTTATTATGAAAAAAGTTGGCGTACAATTTTGATAGGATGAAACAGAGAGCAGAGAAAGTAGAGTGGGCTGACGTAAGGGAGAACCTTATGGATACCAACGATGGTTATGTATTCGGATTGTACTATCTTACTGAAGAGGGTGAAGTACAAGAGGTGTGCTGGTATAAGTCCAATGGTGAGAGAGAAGGGGTTATTCAAAAAGAAAATTTGGTAGTTCAGAATTAATTGTTACCTTTACACTATGGCAAAAGAAAAGAGAATACTAAGGATTTGCGGTAAAACGTCTGACAGATTTTGGGCAGAATTGATAGTTGATGGTGTGCAACACAAAAACCATGATGGTTATGTACCTGACTTTTTCCCCGAAGAACACTATGGCGATTACATTCGGTTAGATATCGACATTGATACGGGAATGATTACCAACTGGAAGAAGCCAACTAAGGCACAATTAGATAAGCAATTAAACGAAGAAGGATAATGGCTAAGACGCTAAGAAAGTTTGAAACGGTAACTGACCTAATGGTATATGAGGTTACCTTAACTGATGCACAAGCAGAAGTATTTGAAGAGGATGAGGATGTATTCTGGGAAGTTCTGGGTGGTGAGTTAGATTGGGAATTCAAGTACGATAAGGCTGGTGACCCTGACAGTACGCATGAAATAGTTGAAGATTAATTTGGTAGTTAGGATTTAATTACTACCTTTGTAGAGAACAATAAAAAAGAAGAACAATGAAAAAGACTGAAGGAATACTATTAGGAATGTTGATAGCCGTGATTTCGATTGTGGCGTGTAGTTCACCCTCACAACGAAGGGCAGAGCGAGGAAGAGTAGAGCAAGGTATGAGCGTTGATAAGTCAGCACTTGATAATGCCAAAGCCAACACGATGGTGGTTAAGTATCTGAGTACGACCTCACCAGTATCAATCCAACAACTTGCCTACACTCATGATATTGAAGTGCATGAGGTTAAGTATAAGGGTAAGACCTTACTGATAATCAGCGACTATAATACGGGTCTGGCTATATACGATATGACCGAACCAATAGTTGTGGAACCATCAGATGCCAGTTTGGGTAGTCTAACCAACCCCGAAGGGAGACCAGTACCAGTAGGTAGTGAACAAGAGTTCATTGATTATCATACTGATGTTACCGACATATCTTTGGTGGATGGGGTAGGGTTATTATAGGGATATAGCGTTTAAGGTTTAAGGTTGCCCAAAATTACGTTAGATAGTGGCAACGGTGGTTATCCTCTCACACGCATAAGTGAGTAAAAACCAAGAAGATATTTGGTAGTGTCGATTTAATTACTACCTTTGTAATAGAAATTAAAAATCAATCAATAACCCTTAACGAGATAAGGAAATGAGTAACAGAATCAGTGATTTATCAAGCGGTGAAATGGAAGATATGTGTCACCAGTTAGTAGGCGATACCTACACCTTAGTAAACTTCCCTGACGTGCAGAAACACATGGAAGAAGAATGGTTTGATGATGAGGCAATAGGTGCAGATGATGGTGCTTACTTCATCCCAACGCATTATGTGTTGGATGTAGAGCTTGAAGAATATTGAAATAAAGTTTGGTAGTGTCAAAAGTATTGTTTACCTTTGACATAGTTCTTTGAAAATATACATGCCCGTTATCGCAAGTTGGTCTTGCCTAACTCATTCAACAGTTCCTGATGTAAAGGGGTCTGGAGTTAGTATCACCTATTAAACTGTTTGCAGTCTGCATCTATAACACGATGTCCTTCTGCCCTCAGCTACGGTAAAGGTAACAAACTAATGGCGCCAATTAGGGCGTACTGTTATGGTGGTTCGAATCCACTGACGGGCACAAAAATAAATTTGGTAGTCTGGATTTAATTCCGTACCTTTACAGTATTGAGAGTGGGTTTTGGATATAGTCGATACCAAGGACGTAGACATTTCACCTGAACCAAAGAAAAGGGCGAAAGGAAATGGTAGTGTTTTGCTGGGTACAACAGCGTTTGTCGCAACAAAAAAATCAATTGCTACGGCACGATATGCAAACTCACTTGTGAGGTTCGTGTTTAGGGGTGGCTACTCTCAATGTTGCCACCCCTTTTTTATTAACAAAAGAATTTGGTTATGTAATATTTTTTACTTATATTTGACGTATGGAAGAAACGATAACAATAACACAAGAAGAAAAGGATGGGTTCGAATTCTTGAACATCCTTAGACGAAGCGGTGCAACCAATATGTTTGGTGCTGCACCTTATGTAGCCGATGAGCTAGGCGTTGATAAGCGTGTTGCAAGAGGCATACTAACCAAGTGGATGAAACACTTCAACGAAGATGGTTACGACCATTTGGAAGTGGTGGACTAAAAAGAATTTCAGGAAAACATTTGGTGGTGTCATTTCTTTTACTACCTTTGTCATGAACAAACAAACAAACAAATCATGACAAGAGCAAATTTAAGAAAGCGAAGTAACAACCACATTAACCCTAATAAGAATATCTGCGTACTGGCAGTGGCTAAGGCGCTTGGTGTGGATGAAGAGTCAAGGTACTTCCATTGGATGAAAGACCTTGTGAGAGCCGCAAGGACGAAGTATACGGTACGTTCTCGCATGAGTTCAGTAAAAGGGATGTCTATTGGTAAAGCAAGGGCTAAGATGGCTCAAATGGCTTTAGACGTAGATGCCATCGGTTATCTGGTTGAAGTGTCTGGACACGCTCTAATGTTGAGAGCAAACGGTTCACCATGGATTGATACCGACCCAAGACAACGTGACGGGCGTAAGATACTGAAGCTATATGTGGTGTATCGCAAAGAATGTCAAGTAATTTGGGGGTAAAGTTTGGTAGTGTCGATTTAATTACTACCTTTGTATAGAACAAACAAAAACAAACAACAAAATGGCTGATAAAGCAATCAACGAGAGAATTAATCAAGAACTTCCGACATGGAAGGCACCACTGGCAATCGTTAGAACCTTCTTAGGTGGTATCGATGTGGTATTCAAAATAGACTTCAACCCTGAGAACTGGAACTACTTCCCATCTCTTGATGTGAGATGTGGTGACCAACGTATTTGGAACTGTCAACAAGACGGGTTCTATGACCAAGCTTTCCTTGTTGACGTGGACGGTAAGCGAAGGTACTACAAGGTTAAGACCATTGATGAGACTACCATTGAGGCTGCAATAGATGACAGCTATAACCTAATGGGTGAGGCTTCCGACTTCATTGCTCATCTTGAGGACTTGAACGACATCCCTGCACTCTGGACAGCAGCGTGTGAGAAGTATGGGTTTGGAGTACCGAAGAAATAATATTGCGTTATGTGGAACCGAAGGTCTCATGAGCCTTTAGCCTTAGCGGGTCGGTGGGGGTTCGATTCCCTCAAACGCAACTTAAATTTGGTAGTGTTAATATTTTTATTACCTTTACAGTATGAGAAACGACAACGTAAGACGAATTGAAGTATTAGAGGCAAACCCTTCATTGGGTGACCCATTCTTAGAAGAAGTATTCGGGGCGGTAACTAAGTCCAACATGGCAACCTTAAAGGGTGCAGTTTTGGGTGGTATTGCAAGTGAAGAGTTGTTGAGTGAACTAAAGAAGTTCGTACCTATCGTATACAATATTAACGGTGTGCTATTCCTACATGGGGCAACGGAAGAAGAGTACGAGTTCGGTAAGCTGACTGAACTGTTCAATATGAGTGAAGAAATGGCAACAGGTAATAGTACGTCAATCTACGTAGATGCTACCTATTATTTCGCATATGCTGATGCTGGTGCGACAGAGCAAGTAAAGAATTTCTTGCATAGTCTAAAATAATTCTTATCTTTACAGTATGAAAAATCTACTACACGTACATTGCTACTCAAAGCCTATCATCTCAAGCTATGCTGGGTTCGAGAGTAGACACATCATCTTCGAATGTCGATGTGGTAAGCGCAAGGCAGAGTATGTCTACGACAATTACTATAACGGTGCTGGATTTCCAATCGAAACTTCAGACGTTAACATCTCAGACTTCAAAGCTATCTTAATGGGTGCTGAGTATGAATATCTAACGCCACACTGTGTGGTATTGAAAAAAGATTTGGTAGCGTCAGATTAAATGTCTACATTTGTTAAACATATAACAAAAACAAACACAATGAATGATGATTCAGGAGTAGGTTCAGCAGGGTACAACATTTTTCTAACCATAGGTATCTGTAAGAATACAGGTCATGTGGACATGGATAATGATGGTGCAGATGGTGCATGGGAAATCGCGTCACTTCTATTAGACAAGTTCGAGGCTTCACCTTGCAATGACTTAAATGTTGATTTTCAGGACGCAATGATTACATTCTTATCTACTGTACCAACACCAAAGGACATGGAAAGTGCTAAGACACTATTCAGTAACTTGGGTACGTCACATAGTTTGGGTGTATTGATTGCCTTGCAAGAATTATTTGCAAAGAAAAATTTGGTAGTATAGATTTAATTACTATCTTTGTATCAAACAAAAAACAAAAGCAATGAACGGATTTACAAGAATGTTGATGGGGTTCTTTTGGATAGGTTGCGCCATTTATGGTTACAACGTAGTGAACCCTAACTACAACACAGTTCAAGTAGTGGCGTGTGGTTTCCTAATCGGAATGCTCGTATTAGTTGGTGTGGGGTTGCTTATCAACGGTGTTGAGAAAATGCAAAGGGGAGAATGAAAAAGGGAACATCATATCTATTCAGTGAAATAGAAACATTTGCCGAGCGCAATAAGTTTACACTTAGTGAAGTAGGTGAGGATTACATAGGTCAAGGGTTCGTGGTGTTGAAGCACAATAACTTGGACTGTGTTGTGAGTTTCGCATTAACAGGTGTCGGTCTCGAATATATCTATACGTGTGTATATTCTGACTTAGATACGTGGAAGAATATAGTTTGGGATAATAAATTTGGTAGTGTCAAATAAAACACTTATATTTACAGCAACAATTAAAACAAGGAGTAATGAGTAAGAAATGTAAAGCGGCAAGTAAGGAAAAGAACTTGCAAAAGAAAAGGGCGTTAAGAGCCTCACGTAAGGCACAGTTCCAAGCATGGAAAGAAGCGGGTCAGAATAGCAAATCGTTACGGTCACGTAGGTCAGGTAAGCGTAATAAGAAAGCGCATACTGTTTCACATCCACAAGGGGCGTGTGGTAACATTGCTTGTCGAAGATGTGACCCTAATAAGATTTTCGAATTAGGTTTGGTGGCGTAGATTTAATTGTTATCTTTGTATCACACAAAAGAAAAACGCAATGAAATTCAATATCGTAATATACAACTTCGATAAGATTATCTTTCAAAAGATGGTGCAGTTCGATAACCAATCATTAGCCGATGCTTACGCTAACGGTGTCTATCAAGGCTTGGAGTCAGCAGGTGAAGAACCAACTGGGTTAACCTCAAAATACGTTCAAGACTAAAATAAATTTGGTAGTGTCAAATAAAACCACTACATTTACCAACTCAAACAAATAACCATAAATAAAAAGATAATGGAAGATTTAATTGCAGAAGTAACAGGTGTATCGGTAGAGGAAAAGAACGCTGATACCGTGAGGAAGTTAAATAACTTCATCAAGAACCTAAGACGCGATAGCCGCAACTTTGATAAGGTCAAGAAAGACCCTAACAGTTCGCAATACCAAAAGCGTAGAGCGTTGGCTGAAAGAATTGCTACCGACAAGGTAATCAAACGATTGGAGAACCTTGTAGCATAAACGATTGTTGTTTGTTGTTTGTTGTGGACTGGGGTGTACCGAAAGGTATGCCCTATTTCCGTTAATAAAGTTTGGTAGTGTCGATTTAATTACTACCTTTGTCATGAACAAACAAACAAAGCTATGAGGACAGCACAACTAATTATCTTCAGTCATCTATCGGATGCGCAAATTGAAACCGAAATGGGTAACATGCCTAACACTGTTAAGCATCGCCTGAACTTCTGTAAGTTCATCATGAGTCACGTAGATGGTGACCTGAATAAGGATATCGACCCTGATGCATTGTGGACAGAGTACCTTGAAACGAGCGTAGCTCAACACATTGGAGATTTAGATTAAACGACACGAAGGATGGGTGCAGGGGGTGGACTACGGTTCACCCTTTCCCTTGTGCTCTAAAAAAAAAATATAACCCACCTTCCCTCAGAGCCTCACCTATCAAGCGTTTCATTGCTAGCCCGTCTCGCTCTCGCACCGACATGTCAAATATAGGAATAAGTTTTGACACTACCAAATATAAAAGAACATTATATAAAAATTAGGTGGTGTTACTTATAGTCTGCACGATTATCCAAACCGATACTTTATCTTTGTGGTATACTAATCAAAACTATATATTATGAAGAAGTTAATTGAAGAATTTTTAAAGGAGTATGCGGAGAAGTGTTATGAGATGCCTGATGCAGCATTGGAGTTGCTGATGGATGACCATATATGCGTAACATGGGAAGGTAATGATTATTTTATACCTGAGAATAACTCATTCTTTACTGAGGATGATGACCTGATTTGGAAGTTCCTAAATGAATGTTATCATTGTTAATTTGGTAGTGTCGATTTTATTACTACCTTTGTTGTATGAGATTAACGCAACTTACAAAACCAAAGAACCATAAGACCTTAATTGGTCGCCCGATGTTATTTGCTGTAATGGCGAAAGCAGGGTTGGCAACTGGTGGTACAGCAGTTATACAGTATAACATTGGTACTGGTGATTGGATGGTAGATGGACAAAAGGGTTCACCTATCATGTATGCCTGTAAGACCCTAAAGGATGGTATCGAAATGGCTAAGACAGTCAACCATTACAACGCTACTGGTGAGACCAAAGCGTTCAAAGGTGGTAAGATATCTGAATTAGTTTTGGTGGATTGAAAACTTTTACTATCTTTACAGTATGAAGGAATTCGCAATAGGTGATACAGTAACACTTGACAGGTACAACCACATCGATGATGTTGAAACGGTTAAGGTTGTGGGGTATGGTGAGATGCCTGTAAGTGGTACACTGACATATAAGATGAATGTCGATGGTACCATCATAGAGAGTACAGGCGCTTCCATCATGCAGTCCAAGTTATATGAGCCTGCACCAGATGAGGACAGGCATCACAGAAAGAAAGCTGGTTGGATTGAGGTAGAACAATTCCACGATAACCAATACGCCAGACGAAAAGGTTTAAATTAATTTGGTAGTTCGGATTTAATTACTACCTTTGTATAGAACAAACAAAACAAACACAATGAGAGATTTATCAGTTACCGAATTAAAAGAGTTACGAGACGCTTGCAACAAAGCGTTACAGGCGAAAAAGGATATCGCTGAGAGAGAGGCGGCAAACTTCCAGATATGGGGTGATGAGCCATATGCAGTAGCGGAACGACAAGCCCTAATACGCATAGATTGGATAGTTAATAATCCACTAAAAGAAGACTAAATTTGGTAGTTCGGATTTAATTACTACCTTTGTATAGAACAAACAAAACAACAACAAAATGGCAAACAAGAAATCATACACCAAGCGAGAGATGCGAAAGATTGCAGTTCGCTATGCACACAACTGGGATTATACCGAGCGTGGCACAATGGGTGCAGATAGAGGCAACATTGAACTTCAGGTCATCTACAGCGTGATGGATACACTCAACCTGATGGATGAGTTCAGACCACTCATGAAGGAAGAGATGGTGAAGGTGATGGATGCAAAGCCGTCATTCTATGAGGGTAAGTACGAACACCTAAGAGAAGTATAATGATAGACGAACAGGTAATACAAATGTCTACAGGTAAGTTAGCTAAAAAAGCTGGTTACCAAAAGCAATGGGGTGAAGTTGCCTATAAGAAGTCAGACGGTGTGGTGTATGGTGATACAGGTTCGTATACCGATTACCCTGCACCAAGACAGGCACAGCTTCAGGGGTGGCTAAGAAAGGTACATAACATTGATGTACTGGTATTGAGACCTTGTGGATATGTATGTTTCCTATACTGGGGCAATAATAAGTCCATGTCGTTAGGTGAAAAAGCCTTAGCAACCTATGAGGATGTACTGGAAGAAGGTTTGGTTGCCGCATTAAATTTGGTACTTAAGAAATAATTACTTACCTTTACAATATCAAACAAAAACAAGATGTCAATAATATTCAAATACATAAAGAAAGCAGATAAGTCACTCATCGGTTACCATATGGACACCATGTGTCAATGCGGACCGAAAGAACGAGCCAAGCAATATGGTTGTGAGACTGCTGAAGCAATCAAAAGCCAAACGGCTATCATTCAGAAGAACTTCAACAGTCTGCTTAATATGGCAGATGATGATGACGGTTTCCTTTCTGAAATCCGACTTAACCTTAAGAAAACGCTGTATGATGGGTTGACACCTGATGACGTTATTCTTGGGTGGGAAGAAGTGCCAACGGTAAAGACTGAAGCAAGAGCAACCGCTATCATCTCTAATGGATTGGTACAGCCTGTTAACAAGCCACTTGACCAAGCGTTGAAGGAAACGATTGCTAACATCATTGCTAAGAAGAACTAAAAGAAGTTTGTTGTTTGTTGTGTTCATGGGGTTGACCGAAAGGTTGACCCTTTTTTTTTCAAATAAATTTGGTGGTCTGGATATATTGTACTATATTTATAGAAACAAACACACATATCATGCTAAAATTAATACCATTAGGAATCATTATCTTCTTCATCGTATTAATCATTATTATTGATAGGAAAGTTTGGTAGTTCGGATTTAATTACTATCTTTACGGTATGGAATTAACAGCAACAAAAAAATTAGACCTTAGACCAATAGCTAATGTTCGGTTCACCTTTAGTAAAGCATGGAAGGGAAGGCAAACGGCTAACCATTTCTATGTTCATATTGATGAGGTGAGTATCTTTCATGATACCGATGTGGACATTACAAAAGAGCAAGAGAAGGAATTGATGAATGGTATCATGAAAACCTCAGACCTTTTGTTGGACAGTAGAAGCGGTAAGTATTACACCACAAGAGGTAATAAGCTAACACAGATTACCTTTCCAAATATTCACACGCTTAACCACGAAGTTGATGGTTAATTTGGTAGTTCGGATTTAATTACTATCTTTACAGCATGAAAGCAAACAACGAAATCAAAGGGTACTGCATCTTTCAACCTGAATACGGTGAACCCGTAATACTGGCAGGGTGCGTGTGCTTAGGTGATGGTACCATCATGGGTTCACTCATTGGTAAAGCGGGTATCAAGATATATAATCAAAGGTATATGATAGCCAAAGCAACATCACCAACAATCGCAAGAAGCTTTGTACAAAAACAAATGGAACTGGTATGACTTTAGAAGAACACAATATTGAGTGGGCAAAGACCCTGAAAGATTTGGGGTTCGCTGTGGGTAACACCATCAAGGTTAGTCACCCAAAGTTTGAAGGTATGGGGTATGAGGTGGCTAAAATCGTATCCGATGACGGTAAGCATGAGATGCGAAGCATCAAACTGGATATACTGGAAGAACACCGACCACATGACCCAATTAAGCGTAATAACGCTGGTGAGCGTCAAATAGAAATCGAGTGTGCATGGTTCAATAGGGCTATTTCAGGTAGAAAAATTGAAGTAGTATCAAAATAAATTTGGTCGTTATATAATATTGTTGTATATTTGTCTTAACAAACAAACAAGATGGCAAAGAAACGACATATCATAACCGCAAAGCAAATTCAGAAGATGGAACGTAAGGTTTCACGTGAAGCTGAATTGGGTAATGGTTGGGTTGCATCACATAAGGTGCATACCTCAAAGAAAACCTATAACCGTAAGAGGAACAAGAACTATGAAGTATAAACTGAAAACAGATGACTAAGAAGGAGAAGAAAACCAGAGAGAAGAACAATGAGCTTATTGCCAAGTTCTGTGGCTGGGAGAATAGAGGTAGCTTGTGGTATCTGGATGACGCTAAGGTTCACCCTGATGGGTACTATGGTTCCTTCATTGATAGATTGAGGTTCCACAGTAACTGGACATACTTGATGCCTATCGTGGAGTATATCGAGACACTGAAGATAACCCACGAAACCAATGGTGAGACAACACCCAGCATTCACATTGAACCGTATTGTATCAGGCTGGTGTATCATGGGTGCATGTTGTCATACATTTATTCAGTAGTAACTGGACAGATGGTGAAAGAGGTTTACAATGATGGTGAGCATTCCACAGCCAAAGATAAGAAAGATGCCATATATAAGGTGGTTATCGAATTTATTAAGTGGTATAATGCTGGTGGATTTGGTGCTGTCAAATAAATTGCTACCTTTACAGCATAAACAAAAAACAAGATGAAAAACTATTTCGATATTTGCATAGGAGTTGACGTACTGGGTTTCCCTATATGCGTTAGACTATTTAAGAACCAAAGATGGGTTTCACGCTTAAACTACTAAGATGCTATACGAAGCAAATAACATTAAATGGGATACCAATGGTGTAGAAGCTAATCTTCCAACATCATTATCGATTGAAGTGCCTGACCATATCACAGATGGTATTGAGGTTGAAGATTATATCAGTGATGATATATCCGACCAAACTGGCTGGTGTCATAAAGGTTTCGACCTATCCCCTGAAATAGAAGAGGACTAATGAAAATAGAAATAGATACTACATGGCATTTCATCGACTTTCCTGAGACAGGAGAACGGTGGAAAATGAGTATAACATTTCAAGAGAAAATCTTAGAGGCTATATTGACAGCAAAGCAATACGACAATACCTTTGATGACCATGCAGCCGATTTTAAAGGTAAGACCACCAAGGCAAGATATGAAGCTGCCAAAGCAATTCATTTAAAAAGTCAGGCGTTTAGATTTGGTGGTTAGGATTTAATTGCTACCTTTGTATTGAACGAAACAAAACACCATGAGATTTTTTCAATCAGTATTAAAGGAGATACCAGCAAGCGAAATAATCGAGCATTGTTACCCACTTCACCATAAGGAGATAACCTTAGAGGAAAGAATGGGAAACGGTAAGTGCCCAGATTGTGATTGTGATAGTTGGATATTACTACCTAAAGAAAGTAGTGCTGTTACACAAGGCGGCAAAGATTATTGTGAGTGTATGAACTGTGGGTATACGACCCACTTATAAAATATATTTGGTGGTATCGATTTAATTGCTACCTTTGTATTGAACAATTAAAACAAACACAATGAAAACAAGACCACTTTATGAGATTGCGATTGACATTACAGCTAACTGGGCAAATGTAAACTTCGGTGCTGTACCGTACCTTGACGCAATGCGTTCACTGGATAGCATTAATGATATGTACTTTCAGGACACAGCCAGAAGCGTTGTAAGCTACTTTCTTTGTAACGCCACAGCTTGGCGTGGAGAAGATGCAAGGAACATTAAGAAGGAGCTTAACGCTATGCTTAAAGCATAAGCTCAAACCACATACCTATAGAGAAAGACCTTCGGGTCTTTTTTTATTTGGTGGTATCAAAATAATTACTACCTTTGATGTATGGAATTAACAGAACAAGAAATCGAAGAGTTGAAGGAAACGCATGAGAAGATAAGAAGTGTGCTGATGGCATCTGGCGCTCAAGAGTATGGAGATTGTATAATCGATGAAATCTCAGAAGCTGTAGGCATACCACCAACCACTATTTATTATGAAGATTAATTTGGTGGTTAGGATTTAATTGCTACCTTTGTATTGAACAAACACAACAACACAATGACAAAGATACTACCGACCATCAAAATGGTCAGCGAAACCGAAGGCGAACACCGACACTATAATGTCAGTCACGATGGTACCTACTTAGGATACTATATGAAGAACAACTTCCCTAATCGTGCAGTTGGTGCGAACTGGGAATTTATGAGCCGACACAAATCAATGCACAGCTTCAATGCAAGGACACGCAAAGAACTAATCGAGACATTGACCAAGCAACTTAATAAGGAAGCTGTCATATTGTACCAAGACTTTGGTCTAACCACGAAACTAAATCAAAAGTAAGATGGAGATTTCATTCAAAGTATTAGACCTAATCAAAGATGTCGCTAACGACCCTGAATTCCAACACGACTTCAACCTGACGCATCTAAATGATGACCAAGTATTCAATGTAGTGTTGGTGGATAAGAAGCTCTTGAAGGTTGCACTACAATCAAACCTTAATAATTACAACCATGACATCGCATTAGAGACGGAATGGGAAGATGGAGACCCTGAATACCTTATACCAACTCGTGACGAGCTTGTGGGTCTAATAAACCAACTATAACAGTACCCTATACACATTTGTGTACATGGAGACCACTCACCAATATATAGACCGTTTAACGAGACTGGAAAGCGCTCTGGTTGCTGGTACTGCTGCATTCGTTGGTCTGGTAATGATTGACACCAGAATACATACACGATACGCTAATGATATACTACCTGAGTTAAGTAGAGTAGCGTGGCTGAATGATATACGAAGCATGAAGCAAAAGGCCCTTCATCGTATATAACACAAAGATACTAAATCTTTTTGAATAACCAAATTTGGTAGTGTCGTTTATATTACTACCTTTGTTGTGTCGCCTATTGAAACAGCAAGGTGTGGAGTTCTAAGGGAACGAAGCCTATATTAGCGTGTACGATGTTGAAACCAAGACCAAACGAAAATTAGTAGAAAGGTCGGCATTATAAACCACAATTCCTAACAAAAGTTATTAACAATTACAAATTAAATTGTTGATAACTTTCACTTGTTTCCTAACTTTTTTATTCGTATCTTTCTACTAATTTTCAACCAACTTTGAAAAAGTCTGCAAAGGTATAACAAAAAAACGACAATTCCAAATTAAGTTATTAACACTGATTTTGTTCATAACTTTAACGCAAATAATTAGGATATATAAACAATTTTACAGGTACTCATAACATTGCATCTAAGCAACTTTGTACCTACATTGGATATACCATACCAAAAAATAAAGTTATGAGAAATTAAGTTCGCAACATTGTACCAACTACACGAATTTCATCTTTTTTTGTCATCTACCTGACATTTGTTCACTTTAGCCATTGTCAGTCCAAAGTAATTGCCTACTTTTACAATCGAACAAACAAAACAACTATACTATGAAAAACGCAACAAATTTACTTACATTAACTCCAACACTTGATTTAATCGTTTCCTTTTCAAAGATAAAGGGCGCACGATTATTCGCAATTAACGGTTACGAAAGCGGAAGCACAAACAAAAAGTGTATTACTACCGAACTTGCAAATCACGTAGTAAACTTAAATGTTAATTACGAAGGTGCGCAAATTAAAGACATTATCACTTTACGTGAAATGGACGTAACAACTTTTGACCTTAAGGGCAAAGGTAAAAAGGGAACGGATATTGATTTCAAAACTGCTGAATTGGCACGAATGGAATTACTTGCTTCACTTTTGAAGTTGTCAGTAGGTCGAACTATTGAAAAGGAAGTTTATACTGCTGAAATGCTGAATAACGAACTTGCGGAATTGGTTTATGAGTATTCAGATGAAGTTGCGGAAATGGATAAAGTGTTTGCAGTTCTGACACGTAGCAACAAGTATAGAAGTGATGCACAGAAAGACATTTATCAGCATATTTGCAATGGCGTAAAAGTTTACGTTGGCGAAAAGGAAGAATTGAAAGGAAGTATTAAAATATTTGCTTTCGCTTTGGCTGATAGAAAAGTAGTTACTCGAAAGGGCGTTTATGAGAAAACTGATAGCGCAAGTAAAACACTTGCAAAAAACATCTTCAAAGCTACTTTGAAAGCTACGAAGTATAAGACCTTTACGATAACGAATATTGAAGGGAACGTAAAAGTAAACGGAGATGAATTGAAGTTTGACTACGCATAACGTTTACTAACAAAAAAATTAAGACCTGCAAATTATCGCAGGTCTTTTTTTATACCTTAATTGTTGGCACAGTGTTAAGCCGTTCTAAGCGACTCAAATTCTGAAGTGATAGTCGTATACCAATAAAACATATAACGGCACCCCTCCCTCCGTTAGACCCCTTAACACCCTCCCTCCGTAACCCCTCTTACTACCCCTCCCGTATGGGCGTCCAGATGCCCCGATGATATGGTGACCGAAAAATATTTCAAAATTTTCCAGTAAAATGGAGGACCACCCCCCTTGTTTTCTATAAGTGGTTAAAAAAATATTTTATAATTTTTGCGAATATTTATAAAGGTATGTTAAAGTTAGGTAATATCTTAGAGGGCGTTTTATTGTCAGAGGACAAGTTATATGGTAGGAAGTTGATTGATATTGTCACCAAGAAGATAGGTGATAATAGTGAGGCTACGTTGAATCAATTGGCTATTGCTGGCTTATTCAGGAATAGTTTCGGAGACATACAGCAATTGAGTAGCAAGGAGGAATTGAATACTGCATCAGAGGCATGGTATAATGACATGATAGCTAATATGGTTAAGACCTCAGCATTTACTGATGCTGAGGACACAGCGAAGCAATATTTGAATGCATATATAAAGAACATTGCTTCCTTGGGTAGTAATGCTCGACCATTTTCCATTAAGAACATTGAGCGAAGTTTAGTTGACGTTGTTAACAACCACAGTTGGATTGATGAGAATCCCAATACTAATATAGGTGACACTATATATTCACCACATGATGATGACATCCAGTATGAGGATGAGAATATCCTGATATTGGATACTGATACAAAGGCAAAGTGTGTTAAGTACGGTGCTGGTGAGTCATGGTGTATTAGTAAGCCAGAGTTAAATTATTATAATACGTATAGGATTACAGATGGTGCAACGCCTTATTATGTATTGCAGAAGAAGTTACCTGAGAATGATAAGTTACACAAGTTGGTTATCATGGTTTATGGTAGGGGTCGTTATGCCATTGCTGATAGGGATAATAGTCCACAGGGTCGTCATGGTGCCAGCAATCAAACGATGAGTTGGTTGGGTATTGAGGATGACATACATGGGTTAACTGGTTTGGAAGAGTATTTTCCATATAGGGAAGTAACGGATGATGAGGCGAGGTATAATGAGATATTGAATAGTAAGACTAGTCAGGATAATTTAATGGCGTATATTGTTGACACTACACGTGGGTTGGTCATTAATGGTTCACAGGTAACACCAGAGGATTTCATAAGGGATTATGCTGCGCAGACTTATAAGTTCACAGAGCAACAGTTGGCGTCTTTATCGGAGCCTGTGATGGACAGTTTAATTGAGAGTGGATATTTCGCTTCTACGGAACGGGGTCACTACAATAAGGAAGTTGTTACTGAGAAGCAGTTACGTAGGATTATGAAGATACGTATTGAGAATAATGTTCAATTGCAATACTTTGAGATTGAGTTATTACCTGATAGGGAGCGATATGCTTATATTGAGGAACATGTACGTGATGGTAAGATTAGGAACTTCCTTGAGGACAGCAGTAACCCGAAGAAGGTAATGAAGTTATTTGGTCGCAGGGCGATAGAGATTATGGCAGGTATGCCACCCTATGAGACCCAGCAGATGATTATCAACGCCAATACTGCCGCAAAGGGTAGGTTGATTATGGTTTCATTGGATACGAGGCTTAAGTATCCTAATTTGGCTTATGGTGGTGATGATGCACAGGAGGTTAACGCTAAGTATAACATGATATATTTAAAATATTCAGACCACCCTAAGAAAGTTATGGGGCGTTTGGGTCATGCTGGTCAAGTGTTCTTATCCACTCTAGATGATATTAATATGGAGAATTTATTGGACAGCGCCAATAATTCTGATGAGATTGCGGAGATGTACATTGATATAAAGGGGGTCAGCAATCTGGGAGCCAAACCTCAAAACATGTTATTCACCACAGCAACCGAACCACAAGCTATATACGATAAGTTAGGTAAAATGGCACCCATGTTCTTTTCACAGTTGAGGGCGCAAGATTTGATGGCTTTGGTGCGTGATGCCAAGTCACCAATTAAGTTGGCAGAGGTAATTGGGATGGAGAACATCAAGAAGATGATATTGAAGTTGGATAATAAGGGTCTGATAGACTTCTTCAGCAGAGCCAGAGGTAATGCTAAGAATAGGATATGCATGTTGATTCTTGGTGCTAAGGGTGCTTCCTTGGATAATGAAGTTATAAAGAACATGTTACAGTTATCCTCAAACGGTGCGCAACTGATTGAACCTATTATCACGGCAAAGGGGAGCGAGATGGATGGTTATACTATTAACTCATTGATGCATCACACCATAGAACCTGATAGGTTGGCTCTTCGAATGATTGACCTTGTTGGTACAAAGTTAGATTCGATGGGTATACAAGGTATGTTAAAGAAGGCACCATCAACTGAGGCATTAACGGCAAAGATATTTGAGTTATTCGGTGATGAGTTACCAAAGAATGTGGTAAACGTCATATTGGATGTTGCGCCTAACACAGAAGGGGCTGCAAATGCCATTATAGCGGCAATGGGGGATAATTTAAGTGTAGCTGATACGTTTGCTTTACTGAATTACACACGTCAGCCCAATCTAGTTGCCAAGAAGCTTGGTGAAGGACCTCTTAACGCTTTAAGGACCTCATTTTCAGCGTTAGGTTCTGATGGTATTAAAGGGTTGGCGGTTAATGCCCAAAACCCAAGTGGTCTGATTAGGGTAATGAATCAGATAATGAACCATCAGACGGTAGAATCCATCACAACCCGATTACGATTGGCGTTATTGACTGAGTAATGAGACGATTTGACAAGTTACATAATATAGAGAGGGTAAACGCCTTATGTGAGGCTCGTTATTTAGCTGAGAGGCGAAGTGTATCTGGTGTAATGAACCCCAATGAGGATATAGGGACATTACTTACGTTATTACATGATAAGTATGGGTTTGAGAATTGTTATGTATCCTTTAGGGACACATTACATGTTGGTAAGATAAATCCTAACAATGGGTATAACACTCCGACTGGTTTATACACGTATAAGTTAAGTAACTACATCAAGAATCCGATTTTCGATTTAGAAGCGTTCAAGGCAAAGTTCCCTTTTGCTGCACAGCGACCTTATGCTCAATTCCTTGTACTAAAGGGTGGTGCCGTTATATTGGATTCTGAGACTGACCATTCTCAATTGACCCACTATGTCAATAAGATTCAAAGTATATACGGTAAGGATGAGAATATAGCGGGTTTATGTGCTAACTGGACGGATGGTAGTTATCAATCGTATTATAGTAAGAGTAATCATTCGACACATAAGTTCTGGTTATTCATATTTGATGTTGCTGCGTATATTAAGGGGAATAAGGTAAATGTATTTTCCAGTATATGTCGTAAGGTGGGGATTGACGGTTTTGATGATGATATGTGTGAAGGTTGGATACATCCTAATGAGAAGTGTCAGACAGTATTCTTCAAGGCTGGGTTATTCAAAGACCAGTATGAGATTGATGTCCTCAATAGCGTAAACAATATTGATTCATTAATGAATGTGAAGCATGATGATAATGAGCATAACAATGTTAATTTGAGTGATGACAGGATATTGGAGTTATTATCCAGAGGTAAGTTTAAGGTACCTGAGAAGTTTGATATGTTGATTAGTAGGCTTAAGAATCCGAAGATAGCTGATTACGTTAAAAGATACGTAGGTGGTCTTGGTGTACAATCATTTGTTGACATATTAATTAAGACTGATAGTCCTAGTGGTGTTAAAGCCGTGATGGGTAAGAGGTGGGATGAATTGCTACCTAGTGTAAGTGGCTCGTATCTAAGCGAGGTGGTTAGTAATGAAGAAACCAGTGAAGAGATAATCGATTTATTATTACAGTCCAAGGATTTCACGGATGGTTTAAACGATAGTAATGTTGCAAGGCTTTTAAAGGCGTATGAGTTTCCAAAGGGTTTATTCCGCAAGTTATTGGAGTTCGAATCAGTTAGGGCTTTCATTAACAAAGGTAATTTGTATCAGTTATTATCAGACAGTGATATTCGAGACATTGTAGTAGATGGTATATTGGCTGATGATAGGATTACGGTTGGTTCTGAGTTATGTTGGGCTATTGTAGAGAATAGCGTTAAACCCAGTGAGATACTGGATAGGTTACCGTCTAAGTTTATAGATACTTTAACGGCAAACGATTCATTAGCATATAATTTCAGTGATTATGTGTCAGACCTGAGAAATCCAGATGACTTCTTCCTTGCTGTTGGTGACCGTGTGTTCAGTTACTGGGATAAGCAGGGTAAATTCAAGGTTGCTGAAATCATAAGTGATTGTACGTGGAAGGATGCAGGTAAAATGTTTAGTCACGTATTAAGCAAGGATTATATAGTTAACACGATGACCGAGGACATACTACATGGTATGTTATATAGAACCAAAGATAGAGACTCATTGAATGATGTGATATTGAACAATAATCGGTTGGTTAATAGTTTGAGTGATGATAGCATTAAGACTATGATGAAATTCTCATCTGAGCCAGGTAGTATAGTTCGCAAGTTAAAATCTGTTGGTAAGGGAATCAAGGGTAACGCTGATGTTACATCGGTAGACTAAACTTTTTTCATGATATATTGCAATTGTCAATAAAGAGTTGTATATTCGTTATATGGAAGTAACCGAAGAACAATTTGATAAGAACTTAGCTGCTGCGGCAGAATTATTCAAATTAGATAATGAGTTAAAGAGTAATGAAGACATTTCATTTGCCTTTAGTTCACTTAAGGCATATTGGCGTCATGATGATGACTTCCTCATGAAAGTTGCCGTAGAGTTTGAGAGTGCAGATGAGGGTAATTTCTTTCTCAACATATTAAACGGTGCTGACGACATTCAAGAAGCGTGGGTACAATATTGTGATGAGAGGGATATGCCGTGGGAAGGAAGTGTTAATCCATTTATAGACTAAAGATATGGAAGTAATCAAGTATGAAGCAACGTGTGCACACATATACTCTAGAAGTATAGGGGAACCTAGACCAAGGTTATGTATTCATTGTAAGGAACCAGAGGTATGCAAGGCATGTCATGGTGATGGTGATATTCACATGTGCGGCAAAGACTTCACACCAACGTTAGATGAGCGCATCACTGAGTTCATGGATGGTAATGGTATTACTGATATAGTTGTACATACACGTCATAAGATGGACGGTCCTTACAACACATGGTTAAGTACAGCGTTAGCTGATTTCCATGAATTCATGAGTACCAGAAACGTAAAACAATGAACATATTTTTATCATTTTTATTAGGCTTCTCATTCTTTGGGTTAGTCATACCATTTTTCACTGGTGTAGCTTTAAATACGTGGGAGAGAAATACATCTGACCCTTGGTATAAGCAATTATATTTCCGTTGGTTCCCAATGGTTGTTGGTGCTTTATTAGGTATTGGGTTTATACTTCTGGCTGTTTACGTTCTAGGTAGGGACATATTAAACACTATCATATCATGAGTAATATTGATAGGGATTTAGAGTGGAAGTGTATGATGCAAGAGTTACGTGAGTATACGTTTATCAGTTATCAGTTATATATTGCTGATAGGATAAAGGAGTTCGGGTATGAATGTGGAGAGTTAATGACGATTGATGAATTCCTAAGAGACCCAGAGATGAAAGGTTTCAGGGATTTGGGTCTTAACGTTTATCAGAAGACTGGTGATAAGCTTAAGGTTCTTACTATGACTGATTCTGGTGAGCGATTCCCCAATGTTGAGATTGACTTCCCCAAATTTGAGGCGCCAGAGGGTGGTGGTTTAAAATAAATTTGGTAGTCTCAAATTAATCCCGTATATTTGTTGTATGAAAGTAACTGATACGCTATAATGAGCAAGCGAAAGAATAATCGACTAATAGCTAAGTTCATGGGTTGGAAGCGAAGAAAAATGCCAGTAGCGTTTGCAGGTCATGATGCTTGGTTTTCATATTGTGGGGAAACAGGTTCTTATGCCTCTGAAGTGGGAGAAGAATTATTTCATTCCTCATGGGACTGGTTAATGCCAGTGATAAATAAGATTGAGTACTTGGATAAGGATAAGCATGAAGAGGGCATGTATAGTTATCTGGTAACGATTAACCGCATTCACACCTATATTGAGAGGATTCAGGATTCGGGTGGGTTTAAGATGCCCTTCGTTCAGATGAGTGTTGGTATGGAAGGGAAGGATAAGTTGGAGTGTACGTATAAGGCTGTGGTGAAGTTCATTGAATGGCATAATAAGCAAAACAAATGAAAGGGATAGGAGTTTTATTGGTAGCAGTTTTCTTAGCATGTGTTATGGGTTGTAAGAAACCATCTGTGGTGGAAGAGGCTGACTACACAACATTCTATAACTCTAATGGGTTTTCTAATACCGCTACAACGATATGGGTGGTATACGGAGTTAACTTCAAAGGGGTTACGGTATATAAAGATACTATTAAGACGCAACAGGAGTATCTACCTTCTCAGCTTAAACAAGCTAGGATGAATAACAATGCGGTCATTAAGCGTCATCGTACCATGTCAAACACTGTTAAAAATTTTAATTAGAATGAAAGGGATAGGAGAAATATTAGCAATGGTCAGGGAAGAGTTTGTCTCACCCCGTTACCAGTGGAGAAGTGATTTTCCTTATTATGGTTTATGTGTTGTCAATAACAATTTATATTGCAATTTTGCTGAGGACATATATTCCAGCAAGCGTAAGACATTGGCATTGAATTATAAGGAGCATAAACTTTTCAAGAGTTATCTTAAAGAGAATATGGCTAAGGGTCTGACCACTTTTTGGAGTTGGACGAACGATAGGGATATTATAGAGGTTGATAGTAAATGGAGAGGTGATACATTTCTTTGGCACCCATACGATAGGGAGAGCCGATTAGATTGGTTGGATGAACACATAATAATTAATTCATGAGTATTAAAATAACTACATGCCCTAAATGTTCATCAAGAAAGGTGACAGAATTGAATCCGCAGGTGAGACATTTTAGTACCAGTCCTATTGTTACCATTAGTGGTAGATGTGACGAGTGTAATCATACCTTCACTTTTCCTACTTGGACTAGTGCGGGTAAACGTAGAGGAATTAGATATTAAGATATGGTAAAGAAAAACGATAGAAAGGTAATCAGAGCAAAAACTGGAGAGTTAAAGGCTGTAATAGATAAGCATCAGGTTCAAGAGCTTTCTTATTATTGGCAGTTGGTTGAT
>Ga0208299_1000355_pt1 | contig 43462 bp, 41 predicted proteins | sample 15_taG_FD_184089 | JGI IMG/M metagenome (GOLD analysis project Ga0208299, IMG submission 184089) | Marine viral communities from the Subarctic Pacific Ocean - 15_ETSP_OMZ_AT15312 metaG (SPAdes) (version 2) | ecosystem: Environmental > Aquatic > Marine > Oceanic | place: Pacific Ocean | collected... | reverse complement strand
CTATGGTCTTAATATTTTTAGTGACATCCACAGTACTGCTTGTCTTTATAGATGCGGGGTGGATAGGATTCACAGTACAAGATAAGTGGGTAGACCTATTACAGTTAGTGTTAATAACAGTTATAGGAGCATACTTTGGAGGTAGGTCATTTGAAAAGATAAAAAAATAATCATTACATTTGTAAAAATTAAATTAAATTTAATAACGACAATGGCTGAGATATTATCACATACAATTTTTAATGGAGTAAAAGGTAAGGATGTTCCCTATAAACACATAGTAAATTCTCAAGAAGAGATAGAATTACACCGAGAGAAACTACTTACAAAATATCTAAAGAAAAAAAGAAAGCCTCATCACATACCGCACGATGATGAGATGCCTCTAAAGATTTTTTTTAGGATTAGATATGCTCCAAATGAAAAAAAATTTCTTGGCTAATAAAATAAAATAAAATGAAATTAACTACAGAAGAATTACAATCAATCAACGAACTGAACAAAGAGTTCACCACAATAAAGATTCAGCTTGGTGACCTTAAGATTCAAGAGACACAAATGATTGCACAAGTAAATGTTATACGTGCAAAGTTTGGACAAGAAGAAGAGAGGTTAATAAAAAAATATGGACAGGACTCTGTTATTAATTTACAGACAGGGGAAGTGTCTTCCAATAAAAAGAAATAATGGCAAAGATAAGCACATACGCAACCACAACCCCTGCATTTGATGATAAGCTAATAGGCAGTGATTCAGACTCATCACCTATAAACGCAACTAAAAACTTTACTTTAGGGGATACATTAGATTTATTTAATGGTGGCCCTGTTCCTGCCGGCCCTACATCTACAGGTACTAAAGGTCAGATAGCAGCAGATGCAACTTATCTATATATATGTGTCTCAACCGATGTTTGGAAAAGAGTAGCAATATCCACTTGGACACCTTAATATTATGGATATTCGTAAGATAAGTGTTGGTCCCGACTATAAGTCAGGAGCAATGCATTATATAGTAGGGCAAGAAGTCCTAAAGGGGAGTTATGTAATACACGTTATAAAATATTACGAAGAAACCCAATCTATAAAAATTTGGATAGAACAAGATTCAGAGGTTATTTTATGGAAGGAGTTTACAGGCTCAATGCCTATCTCGATTGAGTATAATATAAATTTTTAATGAAATCTATTTATCAATTTATTGTAGAACCTAAGAACAAACGGAGATACGATAACATAAAAAATATAGGGGGGATTGACTTTATCACAAGTAGTTCTGAGGAAGATGTAGATGGGTCTAATAGACAAGCAATTGTACTCGAAACCCCTTTAGAATATACAGGTCCCATTAAAAAGGGAGACACGCTGTTGGTCCATCATAATGTATTTAAGTTTTACAACGATATGAAAGGTAGGCGTAAAAGTGGGAAGAGTTTTTTAAAAGAGAATATTTTCTTTTTAGATGCTGACCAATTCTTTGCTTATAAAAAAGGAGACACTTGGATGGGATATAATAAGTATTGTTTTTTAAAACCTATATCCCCTACAGATAGCTATATTTTTAAACCATTTAGTCGTGAGCCATTAATGGGAGAGGTGGTTATTATAAATGAAACTTTAAAAAAACAAGGTGTTCAAAAGGGAGACATAGTCTCTTTCAAACCTTTCCAAGAGTATGAGTTTAATGTAGATGGGGAGGTGTTGTACAGAATGTTTGACCACACTATAACATTAATAGTATAGAATGGATATTAAAGAAACTAAGCTACAGATAATTCAAGCAGGTCATCAGGCGGTGGAGCAGCTTATAAAGGTAGCAAAAGAAAAGATTATAAAGCCGGACCCTGAAGATGACTTAGCGGCAGATAGACTAAAGAATGCTGCAGCTACAAAGAAATTGGCGATATTTGATGCGTTTGAAATTTTAAAAAGAATAGAGGAGGAAAGAGCTAATCTTGACGAAACCTCTTTTAATTCTAAGGTTGATACAAAACAAGGGTTTGCAGAAAGAAATTCAAAATAACGATTTATATAGAGTTGTACACGATTACATACCTAAGGCAGTTCGGTCTAATAAAAACCGAAACCGCTCTTGGCTATATGGGTATGACCGTAAATATGATGTGGTTGTTATTTCTAAGGGTGGACAGATAGGAGATATAATAGACATTGAGGGATTAAAGATAGCCTTACCACCAAGTCCTGATGAGTGCCTTCAAAGGCACGATGATAAAGTAAAACAATATTGGGAAAGACACGAGCTTCCTAAGCCTCTATCTAAAATACAGTCTATATTCCAATGGAATGAGATGCCCTCTCCATTTAAAAGCAAATGGGTAGACTATATAGAAGAAGAGTTTGATAGGAGGGAAGAGGGGTGTTGGTTTATGAACAATGGTGTTCCTACCTATATAACAGGAGCACACTATATGTATCTTCAATGGACCACCATTGATGTTGGACATCCGGACTATAGAGAGGCAAACAGATTACTTTATATTTTTTGGGAAGCGTGTAAGGCTGACAATAGAAGTTTTGGAATGGTTTATCTAAAGATTAGACGTTCAGGATTTTCGTTTATGTCTTCATCTGAGTGTGTTAACACAGGAACTCTTGTGAAAGATTCAAGGGTAGGGATACTTTCCAAGACAGGTAGTGATGCTAAGAAGATGTTTACAGACAAGGTTGTTCCTATTAACAGTAGGCTACCATTCTTCTTTAAACCTATTATGGATGGTATGGATAAACCAAAAACAGAATTGGCTTATCGTGTACCCGCATCTAAGATTACAAAAAAGAATATGTATGACATAGAGGAGGAGGAGATAGAGGGATTAGATACTACTATTGATTGGAAGAATACAGATGATAACTCATATGATGGAGAGAAGTTATTATTATTAGTACACGATGAGAGCGGGAAATGGCTCAAACCAAATAACATATTAAATAATTGGAGGGTAACTAAAACCTGTCTAAGATTGGGAAGCAAGATAATAGGAAAGTGTATGATGGGTTCTACATCTAATGCGTTAAGCAAAGGTGGAGAAAACTTTAAAAAACTTTACTATGATTCTGACCTATCTACTCGTAATTCCAATGGACAGACAAAGAGCGGGTTATATAAACTATTTATTCCAATGGAATGGAATATGGAAGGATTTATAGATAGGTATGGAATGCCTGTCCTAAATACACCTTATGCACCCAAGCCAAGTATTGATGGAGGCCAAATAGAACAGGGTGCTATTAATTATTGGGAGAATGAGGTAGAGTCTTTAAAAAATGACCCTGATGCCCTTAATGAATACTATAGACAGTTTCCAAGAACAGAGTCTCACGCATTTAGAGATGAGAGCAAACAATCATTGTTTAACCTAACAAAAATTTATCAACAGATTGATTATAACGATGCGTTAATAACTAATCAGTATGTAACAAGGGGGTCTTTTAATTGGAATAACGGTGTTAAAGATACCTATGTAATTTTCTCACCTAATAAGACAGGTCGATTTAATATAACGTGGGTGCCAAATAAGAATCTTCAAAACAATATGCGAGAAAAGGCAGGGATAAAATATCCTGCCAACGTACACATCGGAGCCTTTGGTTGTGACTCTTATGATATTAGCGGTACAGTCGGGGGTGTAGGTTCTAATGGAGCACTGCACGGATTAACGACCTTTAGTATGGAGGAGGCACCAAGCAATGAGTTCTTTTTAGAATATATAGCAAGACCGCAAACTGCAGAGATATTCTTTGAAGATGTACTAATGGCCTGTGTGTTTTATGGGATGCCAATATTAATAGAGAATAACAAACCAAGACTATTATACCATTTTAAAAACAGGGGGTATAGGGGATATTGTATGAACAGGCCTGACAAGGTGTTTACAAAGCTCTCTAAGACAGAGAGAGAGTTAGGTGGAATACCCAACTCATCAGAGGATATAAAGCAGGCACACGCTGCGGCAATTGAGTCTTATATAGAGAATCACGTAGGATTAAAGGGAGATGAGGGAGATATGAACTCAATGGCTTTTAATAGAACTTTAGAGGATTGGGCAAAGTTTGATATTTCAAATAGAACCAAGTATGATGCCTCTATTAGTTCAGGATTAGCTATAATGGCTAATCAGAAACATCTTTATCAACCCGATAAAAAAGAGTCCAAAATTATGATTAACTTTGCAAGGTATACTAATACAGGGAATTTAAGTCAGATAGTTAAATGAGAGATGTTAAACTTAATATAACATCTGCAGCTTTTCCAAGTCAATTTGTCTCGGATGCAGATAAAGCCACTGATGAATACGGCCTGCAAATTGGACAGGCTATTCAATATGAATGGTTTAAAAAAGACGGAAATGGATGTAGATATTACAACCAATGGAGAGAGTTTCATAGATTAAGGTTGTATGCAAGAGGCGAACAGTCTATTGCAAAATATAAGAATGAATTAGCAATTGATGGGGATTTAAGTTATCTAAACTTAGATTGGACTCCGGTTCCTGTTATTCCAAAGTTTGTAGATATTGTGGTAAATGGAATGGCAGATAGGCTATTCAAGATTTCCGCATATGCACAAGACGCTATGTCTCAAGCGAAGCGTTCTAAGTATCAGGATATGATTGAGGGACAAATGGCGGCTAAGGATACATTGCAGATAATTCAAAACAACACAGGTGTTGACCCCTTTGTGGTTCCGGCAGATGAATTGCCTGCCACAGATGAAGAGTTATCCTTGTATATGCAGCTTAACTACAAGCCTGCTATTGAGATAGCTGAAGAAGAGGCAATCAATACTATACTTGAGGAAAACCACTATTTAGACTTACGTAAACAATTTGATTATGACTTGACAGTTTTAGGGCTTGGCGTTGCAAAACACGAGTTTTTAAAAGGTTCAGGTGTCAAGGTTTCATACGTAGACCCCGCCAATATTGTTTATAGCTATACAGAAGACCCACACTTTAAGGACTGTTTCTATTGGGGAGAGGTAAAGACTATACCTATTATTGATTGTATGAAGATAGACCCATCATTAACTAATGAGGATTTAGAGGAGATATCTAAATATAGTCAAACGTGGTTTGATTACTATAATGTAGCACAGTTCTATGAGAATGATATTTTTTATAAGGATACGGTAACATTAATGTATTTTAATTACAAGACCACAAAAAAGATAGTCTATAAGAAAAAGATAACTGCTCAAGGAGGAAACAAGGTTATAGAAAAGAATGACACCTTTGACCCTACAGTAGAGATAATGGAGGCGGGTAACTTTGAGAAGTTTGAAAAAACTATTGATGTTTGGTATGACGGTATAATGGTGATGGGAACAAACATTATACTTAAATGGGAACTTGCTAAGAATATGGTTAGGCCAAAATCTACAAGTCAACACGCACTACCAAACTATGTTGCTGTTGCACCACGAATGTATAAGGGTGTAATAGAATCATTGACACGAAGAATGATACCATTCGCTGATTTAATTCAAATTACCCACCTGAAGTTACAACAAGTTATAGCACGAGTTGTGCCTGATGGTGTGTACATAGATGCCGATGGATTAAATGAGGTAGACTTAGGAACAGGGAATGCATATAATCCTGAAGACGCTCTAAGATTATATTTCCAAACAGGCTCTGTTATTGGCAGAAGCTATACACAAGATGGTGAGTATAATAATGCTAAGGTTCCTATCCAACAATTAACATCTAACTCAGGAGCTAATAAGTCACAGATGCTTATTTCTAATTATAATTATTATCTAAATATGATTAGAACTGTAACAGGTCTGAATGAAGCGAGAGATGGCAGTATGCCGGACCCTAACTCATTGGTAGGGTTACAGAAGCTTGCAGCATTAAATTCTAATGTGGCCACCCGTCATATCCTTGATGGAAGTCTATATATATTTAGAAGTATATCAGAGGCCTTAACATATAGGGTTGCAGATATATTAGAGTATGCAGACTTTAAAGATGACTTTGCCAATAAGATTGGAAAATATAATGTAAGTATCCTTAATGATATCTCAGATTTATATATCTATGACTTTGGTATATTCTTAGATGTGGCTCCTGATGAAGAGGAGAAAGCAATGCTTGAAGCAAATATTCAGATGGCTTTATCTAAGTCTGATATCAATCTTGAGGATGCTATTGATATTAGGGAGCTTAAAAATATTAAGCTTGCCAATCAACTACTTAAGCTAAAGCGTAAACAAAAGCAAGAGCAGGATGAAAAAATGGAAATGCAGAAACAGGCGATGGCTGCACAGCAAAATCTAAAATCTCAGGAGATGGCTGCACAGTTAGCAGTTCAAAAACAACAGGCAGAGTTACAGGGAAAGATGCAATTAAAACAGGCAGAGATTGCGTTTGAGATAGAGAAGATGAATAATGAGGCAAAATTAAAATCTCAATTAATGGCTGAGGAGTTTAAATATAATCAGGAATTAAGAAATATTTCTGAAACTGCTTTGCAACAAAGAGAGACTGAAAGAGAAGAAGCAAAGGCAAGCCGCATTAATCAACAGAATACGCAGCAGTCAGCGATGATTAATCAAAGAAAAAACAATCTACCTCCCCAAAGATTTGAGTCTAATGAGGATAGCTTAGATGGCTTTGACCTAGCTCAGTTTGCACCAAGATAATAAATGAATAGCAATCAGAAATATAGACTATCTATATTAATAATAGTCTTTATAGCCCTGTTTATAATATTAACTTTTATAAGGGCGGCTATAACAGGTGAACATCTTGACCCTAAAGTAAGAGATACGGTAGCAGGAGTGATGATGGCTATGATAGCAATAGTGAGTATGATTATTGGTGGAAACGAAAAGTAAAAAAAACTATTAAAAATATTTATTAAATTTGTCTAATTATAATATAATAATAATCTAATGGAAATTAAAGTTAAATCAGTTGAGGGCATTCAGGAAAAAGGGTCTCAACAAGTTGAGCAGGAACTACTTGATAAGCACGAAGTTGAACAGGGTGATAATGAAACACCTAAAGAAGAGACTGTAGTGGTAGACACGCCACAAGAAGAAACTCAATCCTCAGAGTTAAAAGAGGAAGACGTTCTTTCATTTATTAAAGACAGATACGAAAAAGAATTTACATCAGTAGACCAACTCTTTGATGAAAAACAAAATAGTGAAGAGTTACCTGAAGATGTAAAAGCTTATTTTGAGTATAAAAAAACTACCGGAAGAGGAATGCAAGATTATGTAAAACTTAATCGAGATTTTTCTTCTATGGAGGATGACCAACTATTGTCTGAATATTTATTGACCTCAGGAGAAGCAAGTGATTTAGAAGATGTAGAAGTCCTTATGGATGACTATAGCTATGACGAAGACCTTGATGAGGAAAGAGATATTAAGAAAATTAAGTTAGGTAAAAAAAAGGCTATTGCTAAAGCCAAAGATTTCTTTGAGCAACAAAAAGAGATGTATAAACAACCCCTTGAGTCAAGCACGGTTGGAGTTTCTGATGAGCAACAAAAAGAAATTGAAGACTATAAGCAATATTTAGCTCAGGCAAAAAGCAACCAAGAGGAAGGAATTAAAAAGAGAGATTGGTTTTTAAAAAAAACTAACGAGGTATTCTCAGATTTCAAAGGTTTTGATTTCAAGATTGGAGATACTACTTTAACATTTAATCCGGATGGTGATGGTGAAAAAATCAAGGAGGCTCATTTAGATTCGAGCAACTTTATCCATAAGTATGTGGATAAGGAGACAGGTGTTCTTGAGGATGCACAAGGTTACCATAGGGCGTTAGCCGTAGCAATGAATCCTGAACGGTTTGCTTCGTTCTTTTATGAACAAGGTAAAGCGGATGCAACAGAAAGTGTAGCACGTAAGATAAAGAATGTCGATATGACAGAACGTAATACACCACAAGTGGCACGTACAAAGGATGGATTGCAAATTAAATCTATATCGCAACCAAGCGGTAGAGGTTTAAAGATTAAAAGTAAAAAATAGTAACAATTTAAAAATTAAAAAAAATGGCAGGTAATTTTACAGGTCCCGGTTTTGACCTTCAGCCATCCGCACAACAAGTGCCGTTGGCAACAAACTACATAACAAACTTTGATTTTTTGAATCAGTATCTTCCTGATACTTATGAAAAGGAATTTGAGCGTTATGGCAATAGAACAATTAGTTCTTTTTTAAGATTAGTAGGAGCAGAACTTCCTTCTAACTCAGATATGATTAAATGGGCGGAGCAAGGAAGGCTACATATAAAATATACACAGTGTGGTAGTACGGCTGCTGCGGGTGATTTAGAAGTAACTTTCCAAATCAACGACCCGGCAGCTCCGGCAGCTCCGGTAGGAACAGTAACCACAGGTAATAACCCTTTTGATGCTCAAGGCGGTATTGCTTTGAGAGAGGGACAGACTGTTGTGTGTGTACAGAACGATGGTTCAGGAGAGAACAAGGGTATCGTAACAGATGTTGACCTTACTGTTTCTCCTATCCAAGCTACCGTTGCTTTCTATGAACAAGCAGGTCTTGTAACTGCAAGTACAGGTATAGGCGAATCTGATGTAACTATCTTTATTTATGGTTCTGAGTTTAGAAAAGGAACTGTTGGGATGGAAGGCTCATTAGAGTCTGATGACTTCATCTTTGAGAACTCACCAATTATACTTAAAGATAGGTATGCGGTATCAGGTTCTGATATGGCTCAAATTGGATGGGTAGAAGTAACTTCTGAGAACGGAGCTTCAGGATACCTATGGTATATGAAGTCTGAACACGAAACTCGTTTACGTTTTGATGATTCACTTGAGACCGCAATGGTTGAGGCAGTTCCTGCTGAAGCAGGTTCAGGTGCATCGAATGCAGGTGCAGGTGCAGGGCTAAACCCAATTTATGGTAACAAAGGGTCTGAAGGTATATTCTTTACAGTAGCAGATAGAGGTAACCTTTGGACAGGTGGTGTACCTGATGTTCTTGCTGACTTTGATACTCTCATTGGTAGGTTAGATGCTCAGGGAGCTATTGAGGAAAATGTACTTTTCCTTGACAGACAGTTTGGATTTGATATTGACGATATGTTAGCAGCTCAAAATTCTTATGGTGGAAGTGGTACATCTTATGGACTATTTGACAACGATAAGGATATGGCTCTAAACTTAGGTTTCTCAGGATTCCGTAGAGGTTATGATTTCTACAAGACTGATTGGAAATACCTTAACGACCCAACAATGCGTGGTGGAAACGCTACAGGTGCAGGTTCAGGTCACGTAAATGGTCTATTAGTTCCTGCGGGTTCTACATCAGTGTATGACCAAGTTCTTGGTAAGAATGCCAAGAGACCTTATCTACACGTTAGATACCGTGCTTCTGAAACTGAAGACCGTAGATATAAAACTTGGATTACAGGTTCTGCAGGTGGAGCAGCTACAAGTAGCTTAGATGCTATGGAGGTTCACTACCTATCAGAAAGATGTGTTTGTACAATGGGTGCGAACAACTTTGTAATGTTTGAGGACTAAAACTACTTTAAAGGAGGGGTGTCTTTTAAGGCATCCCTACCTTTTTTTTTTATAAATATTTAAAATTTAATCAAAATGAAATTAGAATCAAAAAACAGAGTATATAAACTTACACGAAATAAAGCACCATTGTCGTGCATTATACCATCAAGAAATAGTAGAAGAAGTCCTTTACTTTACTTTGATAGAGAGAAAGGATATAACAGAGCGTTGCGATACGCACGAAACCAAAAGTCCCCATTTGAAGATGAGCAAGATGGTTCAGCTATAATTGAGCCTATTATTTTTGAAGACGGTATGTTAGCGGTTCCACAGGATAACCCTGTATTACAGGAATTTTTACATTACCACCCTATGAATGGGAAAAAATTTATAGAGATAGATAACACTAAGGATGCACAAGAACAGATAGAGCATTTAAACATAGAGGTTGATGCTTTAATAGAAGCTAAGGCTATGGATATAGAGCAGCTTGAAGCTGTGGGGAGGGTGTTATTTAATACAGATGTAACAAAGATGTCTTCAGCAGAACTCAAGAGAGACGTGTTAATTTTTGCTAAGAGGAACCCCTCTGTGTTTTTAAGGGCACTTTCTGACCCTGCATTGAAATTACAATCTTCAGTACAACAATTCTTTGATAATAAATTATTGTCATTTAGAAATAAGAAACGAGACGTACACTATAATCTTGAGGGTAATAAAAAAAGAATGACTATCATACCATTCGGTGTAGAGCCAATAGATTATTTAGCGGATTGGTTTAAGACTGATGAGGGTGTAGATGTGTTGGCATTTTTAGAGAAGCAAATTTAACCATACACTACATATATGATTTAGGGGAGGGGTTAAACAACCCCTCCTTTTTTTTGTGTATCTTTGTAACAAAGTATTTAGAGATGATTAATTCGGTTAGAAATACAGTATTATCTATACTCAATAAAAATAATTACGGATATATTTCTCCATCAGATTTTAACTTATTTGCTAAACAGGCTCAGTTAGATATCTTTGAGGATTATTTTTATCAGTATAATTATCAGATTAACAAGGAGAATGGCAGGTCTTCAGGGACAGGATATGCAGATATTACTAAGGGGTATGAGGAGGTAATTAATATTTTTTCAGAGACTAAGTTTTTATTGCATAGTCTTAACAATAGGTTTTTTACACCAAGTCAGATTACTACAAATGATGACTATTACCTGCTTAATAAGGTTCTTGTATATACGAGGTTGTTGGTAAGCGGCACTAATGATGCGGTTACCCTAAACTCATTAGAGGACACTACAGCTTCATTTGATTCATCAGGAGTTCAGGTAGGTGACATAGTGGGAAATACCACAACCAACCAAACTGCTATTGTGAGTAACGTGACCCCTACCATCTTATCTTTGGTTGACGATAATGGAACACCTACTGATATCTTTACGATAATAGGAGAGGATTATTCGGTATATGATGATGCCATAGTTAATGAAGCAGAGAAGGTAACTCATAGTAAGATAACTATGCTTAATAACTCTTTGCTAACTGCACCATCAACAATGTATCCTGCATATACTCAGCAAGAGCCAACGCTATCATTATTCCCTGCAAGTATTAATACCATCGGTGCAGTGCAGTGTCAATATATAAGATACCCGTCTGACCCTAAATGGACATATATTAATCTACTTGGAGGAGAGCCATCATTTGACCAAAGCCAACTTGATTATCAAGATTTTGAACTAACTATATCTGATGAGCCTACATTGGTGTTGAAGATATTGCAATACGCAGGGATGTCTATTAGAGAACTACAGGCCGTTGCGTTTGGTCAAGGAAAAGAAATGCAAGAAGCACAAGACGAAAAATAATAAATTATGCCTTATATATCAGATTATAAGTATTATGAAAATGAAGGTGTAGCACCTGAGGATTCAAATTGGGGTTCATACCAATATGTTAGCCTATTCGATATAGTTAATAACTTTATGTTGATGTACTCAGGCAATCACAATATTGTAAATAACGAGGAAAGATTTAAGGTTTTATTTCACGCAAAACGTGGTATACAGGAGTTAAACTACGATGCGTTTAAAGAAATTAGAATCTTAGAATTATCTGTTTGTAATACCTTAAGATATGTATTGCCTTCTGATTATGTAAATTGGGTTAGGATATCTGTATATAAGAATGGTATTCTTTACCCTTTAAGCGAAAACATTCAAACGAATTGGAGCAATGCTTATCTTCAAGATAATAATTGTAACATATTATTTGATGTAAACGGAGAAATACTTAAACCACAAAATTCCAATATTGATTATGATAGGATTACGGGTAGTAAAAAATCCATATATCTAAATGAAGGTAATCAGTTCAACGGATATGAAGGATATTGTTGTGATGGGATGTGGTATTTTGATTATGCGATTGGTGCTCGTTTTGGTTTAAATACCGAAACTGCAAATGCAAATCCTACATTTAGTATTAATAAACAGGGAGGAGTAATCAACTTTAGTTCAGGGATGGCAGGAGAACTTTGTGTCCTTGAATATGTTTCTGACGGAATGGAGGGTGGAGATAATGAGTTGATTCAACTGAACAAGTTATTTGAAGAGTATATATATGCATATATAGAATATGCCATTTTACAATCTAAATTGGGAGTACAAGAATATGTTGTTCATAGGGCAAGAAAACGTAAAAGTTCCTTGTTACGAAACGCAAAGATTAGAATAAGTAATATACATCCCGGTAGACTCTTGATGAATTTAAGAGGTCAGGATAAATGGTTGAAATAATATGGCTAATACTCAAAGAAATTTTGTTTTAGGTAAAATGAATAAAAGCCTTGACGAGAGGCTTATTCCTAATGGACAGTATGTAGATGCCTTGAATGTAAGGTTAGGTGCAACAGAGGCTTCTGAGGTAGGCTCAGTAGAGACCACTAAAGGTAATGCGGTTATTACGCAACTGCAATATGATGGCACTCCCTTATCTACTGATGCTCGCTGTATTGGAGCCTTAGAGGACGGTGCCAATGAAACGATATATTGGTTCGTAACCGACCCCTCTTGGACAGGTGGTTCACTCACAGGAAAGCTTGACCTTATAGTATCATATAATACCAAAGACAACCTCTTGACTTACCACGTCATTAGTACAGATGATGGAAGTAACTTAAACACAACATTAAATTTTAATTCTACTTATGTAATTACAGGAGTAACATTAATTGATGAACTCTTATTTTTTACAGATGATTACAATCCTCCAAGATTTATAAACATAAATAGAGGCTACCCTAACCCCTCCGGGTTAGTAGATGGTTTTTCTGCAGAGGCGTTGCTTGTTATTAAAAGACCACCCGCATCTACTGTTGGGCTAACAACATTACCTACATCTTCAGAAGATAACTTTTTAGAAGATAGGTTTGTGTGCTTTGCTTATAGATGGAAATACCAAGACAATGAGTATTCTGCTACATCTCAATTTACAGACCCTGCCTTTATACCCAAACCTTTTAACTATGACTTTGCTACAAGTTTAAATTCAGGAATGCTAAACCAAACTAACTTGGCACAAATCACATATAATAGTGGCGGGGAGTTGGTTACAGGCATAGACCTTTTATGGAAGGATATGCAGACAGGTAGTATCCGTATTATTGAAAAGCTTGAGAAGGAAAAATTAGGACTCGTAGATAATACTGAATATGTATTTAGCTTTAGTAGTAGTAAGATTTTTACACTACTACCGGAAAACGAGATTTTAAGATTATATGATAATGTGCCACGATTAGCAAAGGCACAGACCTTGATGGGTAATAGGTTAATATATGGTAATTACTTAGAGCAGTATGACCTGATTGACCCTACAGGATTCCCCACTAAATTTGAATATACTACACAGCTTATTAGTGAAGACATAGGATTGGAAGATGTTGATACATCGACTTCTGATGGAGATTATGGTATTGATGGCCCTCAAACTATTCCTGATTCAGTTTTAGAGTTAGAGAATATTAATGGCCTTACTTTAACGGCAGGAGCCATAATAGAGTTTCTAATTAAATTTGAGCATCAGTCTTTTACAGGTGACCTACCATTCCCTACACAGACAACTGCTGATACTGAGTTATCTTTTGCTTATATATTGCCACAAACTTTTGGAAGTGCGTATGAGTTAGCTACAAGCACAGACTTTGTAGAGAAGATTGGAACAGCAGGAAATATACAGACAGTAGCAAACTGTGGTCTTGGAACTACCTTGACTGATTTGTTTAATTGTTCTGTGCAAAACACCTTAGATACATTAACTAAATATCAGAGTGGTATCAATGCACCCACTCGGCCAATACAGATTATAACATCTCCAACTTCTCCCAATATAGGATTCCAACTACCTGCAATGTCATATGTAGATGACCCAACAGGAGTTGCTATTACACAAACCGTATATGAATATTATCAGATAACTACTAACGAGGCATCGTTTTCAGAAATAGGAAACCCAAAAAGTTTACATAGCAACAGGAGTTATGAGGTTGGTATCATTTATATGGATGAGTTTAATAGGGCTACAACCGCTTTGGTTAGTCCCTTAAATTCTTTAGAGGTTCCGTGTTCTGCTTCTAATTTAGCAAATAAGATACGTGTCACTATACCTACCACACAGTTAGCTCCTTATTGGGCGAAGAACTATAAGTTCTGTATAAAGGCTGATAAAGAAAGATATTTTAACATCTACTCTCAGTTATTTTTTAGAGACCCCGTAACAGGTGCTGATTATTTCTTACTTGAGGGACAGAACTCACGTAAGGCAGAAGAGGGGGATTTATTAAGAGTCAAATCTGATACTAATGGTGCCCTTTCCAAATGTGTTACAACATCTATATTAGAGAAGAAATCCCAAGAGCCTGACTTCTTACAACCTCCTCCTGAAGATGAGAGCGGAGTTGAAATGAATGTTCCCGGAGGTGTGTATGCTAAAATTAGGGCTAATAATTTTGCTACTGAAATAGGTGATAATCCTGTAGTTTCTTATGGTGAAGGAACCGATACCGATAGAGATGGGGACTGTAGCTTAGTGAGCTACCCTACCGTAATAGGAAATTCTGATTTTGACAGTAGCCTTCCTGCCTCACCTGCAAATCCTGAGTGGATAGATTATACTATTCCTGCAGGGAGTAGAATTAATATCACCATTGAGAACCTTAGGAAAGGTAAAAAGTGTGGACCATCACGTGTAGAGTATCGTGAGTATGGGTTAACTACTACTCTTATAGCATCCCAAGACTATATAAATTTTGAGCAATGGTGGAATGATGATAATGTTGAGAGTGTATTGAATGGCACAGGGGTAGTTGCTGAGGCGGATTGTGGCCAACCAATACCTGAGGCCGTCTATGACCCATCGGTTATACTTGAGTCTACGACAGGTCTTTATTACCCTGAACAGAGTGATTTTCCTTGTGGATTAGGTTTAAATTTTCAGTTCTTTTTTGCGGACACAACCACACAGTATAAATCTCTTTGTGTTGTTGGTTTCAAGGGATATAATACTGAGAAAAAGAAAGCTAAACTCTCTGTAAAGATAGATGTTATTCGTTCAAACTCTTTATGTGTATTTGAGACAGAGCCTCAAGATGCTGCACCTGACATATGGTATGAATCTTCTCAGACATTCCCTATTATTCAGGGTGCTGATAAATGTGAGTTTAGCGTTGAGGTTCTTGAAACAGAGCCTTCCGCTATACAGTTGGATTATATAGACCTGAATGGGTTGCCTGCATCTATTATAGTAGAGCCGGGAACAATTACGGCAGGAATATTAGGGGTATGTGGCACTATGGCTACAAGCCCATCAACACCTCCTACTGACCCTGCGGCAGTAATAATTTCTTCCATAACTCTTCAGCAAGGAGCACACGGAGGGAACATACAAAATCAAACACCAACATTATCTGCATTAATAGACACATCATTTTTTAACTGCTATGCTTTTGGGAATGGGGTAGAGAGTTACCAAATTAGAGATGCCATTGAGGGTAGAGAATTGTTATTAGGTAACAGGATATTTACTACAAACTCTGAGGAATATATGGAGGTAAGGAGGTTTGCTGATTTAACATACAGTGGCCCTTACAATGACGAAACCAATATAAATAAGTTAAATGAATTTAATCTTGGGTTAATAAACTACAAACCTCTTGAAGATTCATACGGCCCAATCTACATACTTGATGGGAGAGAGACAGATATACTTACATTACAAGAAGACAAAGTATCTTATGTTACAGTAGGGAAGAATATACTTACCGATGCGGTAGGTGGTGGCACCGTCACCTCTGTTCCTGAAGTGTTAGGTCAACAAGTGGCTCGTATTGAAGAGTTTGGTATAAGCCAAAACCCTGAGAGCTATACTAAGTGGGGAGTAAATAAATATTTCACTGACGCAAAACGTGGTGCAGTTATTCAGTTGAAAGGCTCTTCTATGCAGAATGAAGCACTTACAGTTATATCTGAGCAGGGGATGCGTTCTTGGTTTAGAGACTTATTTATTAGTTCATTCAATACACAGAAGCTTGGTGGCTTTGACCCGTATATGAATGAGTATGTGTTAAGTTCTAATGATATTGCTATTCCTACAACCTTAGAGTGTATAGAGTGTGGCATTACCCGAACACTTACATTAGATGCGACTTCTATAGAGTTTTGTGTGGATGTTGGGTCGCTTACAGGGGATGTTAATATAGAATATAATATTATTAGTATTTCAGACACAGTAAAGGTTGACGCTACCTATGATAGCTCTACAGTCACTACGGGGTTTGTAAATAATAGCACAGGGTCTCCATTAGTGGTAGACAAAGACAATGTATCTGAAGACTCCATAGATATAGTGGTAGAGTCTACAGGAACGTGTGTTATAGAGGTAACAGTTAACTGTCCCGATGCACAAGAGATAACTATTATTCAGGTATGTTACTCTTTAGATAATGATGCAGGGGAATTTATACATAACGAATATAGGTGGTTGGATGGAGCATTTATATCACCCTTACATTCAGAGCAAGTAGAGTTAGCCTCAGGGCCATCTGTGCCGTTAATCTCTCAGTACAGTATGATTGTGGGACCACAGGGTGCAGGCTTTATACCTGCAGACGCTGCTACCGTATCAATTATAAGTAATAGAATACCGCCTATTGATGACTATGTGTTTGATACCTCTGTAGATGAGCTGAGATGGTTAAGGTCTAATACCTTATATACAAATACACAAACTGATATGTTAGCCTTATTGGCTGCATCGAATAACGCAACGCCAATTACCGGTGGTCCAAATAGCTACGAGGCATCATTCAGTATGCCAAACACTAATGACCAATATCTATATTTAATTTATGACTATAGGCGACCGACCCTTATGGAGTTGTGTTTTGATGCAACCTCTAAATTTGCAGCTTGCTGTGAATGTAGTGATGAAGCTTTTTTAGTAAGACAGTGTAGGGAAGATGGGGTTGTAGTGGAAGAGATAATCCCTAATACATTAGGAGCAATAGATGGATTTGTTGAATTAGTAGCGTATCCGGGTTGTGTCTTTAAGGTTATATCATTGTCTGAAGAGGTTGTTACTGCATCCGTAAATACCGTATACTCTTATGATAACTGTAATGAGATATGTCAGGAATATTCAATAGAAAATACTGATGATGGCCCTATAACTGTACAATATAATGATTGTATTGGGGTATTACAGTCTATAGCCATTGCAGCCGAAGAGACGGTTAATGTTTGCCTAACGGAGCTTGTTACATCTCCTACATCTTTTGATATAAGTTTAGTGGACTGTGTATGTGAGACAGAGGCGTGGGAGGTTGTGAGATGTCAGTCTTCACTTGCATCACCATCAGCGTCTTATATAGCAGCAGCACTTCCGGGAATTGGGTTAGGAGACTTTGTGAAGGTTGATGCTGACCCTGACTGTGTATATCAGGTAGAAGCGAGTAGTGAACTTACCCCAACCGTTACTATAACAACGGTACTTTCAATAACAGATTGTAACGAGGTATGTAATCAGTATAATGTTATAAACAATTCACTTGTGTCAGGAAGCTTTCAGTACAAACAATGCGTCACAGGTGTAGTTATAACCGAGCCTCTTGACGCAGGAGAAGATATAGATATATGCACAACCGAGTTTATTGAACCACTCCCCACACTTTTTGATGTAACATTTCTAAACTGTGATTGTGGTTAAATTAATTATATAAAATATTATGGCAGCTTTCGGAAATTATTATATAGACGCACCAACCTTATCCGGTGCAACGGCAGTGTTTGATGATGTAGAAATGACCATTCCCGCATCTGATGGGTATTACTCTGACAATATTGTTGTTAGGCTACAAACCGCAGGAGTGTTAGGTATTGTGTTATCGTGTGACCCGTGTGGGTTTCCTTGTGACACAGGGATTGACTCAGGCCTATTAACACAAGGTACCTATGAGCTTTTATTTAGTGCAGGAGCTGATATAGGATGTACAATAATTTATTTTGACCCTGCCGAGATACCCGATGGTATAAGGGTACAATACGATGGCGTGACTTATAATGAATTGACAAGTCCAACATATGGATATCTTGCGAGTGACAACCCAAACAATTATACCTTCGTAGGTACCGAAGCTTTTAACTGTGGGATAGGTAATGCCTTAGATGGTGGCGGATACACAGGGTTAAACCAATATGTTTTTAATGGAACTACCTTTGATTTAGTGGGAACGTCAGGTACTATTACAGGAACGAGAGATGATGTGGCTACTACTGCCACAGCTCCGGGATACTGTACAGTATATATTCCTAAAACCAATGTAGCTCCTGAGGATATGACAATTGAGATGGTAGGTCCGTGTGCAACCACAGGGTTTTATGTGGAGATTAACTGTCCTGTAGAACTTGTTGGTGTGCCAACATCACATCCGGAGCCGGGACCTTGTCTGACAGAGCCTTTACCGAACACGTATTATAATGTACCTAATCGTGGCGGCTTACTTGGGTATCCTGAAGTAAATGAGTTCTTTGTTGAAAATTCTAACGGAAGTACACGAGTATTCCCTGCAGCCGACTATGTCATACTTAGTGGCGATGGTAATCGTTACCTGATTGCAGTTGATATAAATGGGGTAATAACATCCAAAACTCTTTGTACTTAAATAAAACAAAATAATTATGGCAGACTATACCTTAACCCATAGCGAACAATCACAAGGATTCCCTTCGTTCTACTCTTTTTTTCCTGATTGGATGATTGGGATGAATCAATTTTTTTATTCATTTAAAGGAGGTAATCTATATAGGCATAACACCAACAGTAATTACTGTCAGTTTTATGGTGTAGACTATCCTGCTACCATTACAAGTATATTCAATGAAGAGCCTTTAGTAAATAAAATATTTAAAACACTAAACCTTGAGTCTGATGATTCTTGGGAGGCCACTCTTGTTACAGATATTCAAAACACAGGGTATATTGACGATGATTGGTTTGAAAAGAAAGAGGCAGCTTGGTTTGCTTTTGTTAGAAATGATGGGCCAACAGGAGCAAACACCAATGAATCAGAGTGGGAGTTAAGGTCTCTTAACGGGATAGGGAGAAGCACTACTGTAGCAGGGCCTGCAGCATCATACGTTATAGACTTCGATTTAACTATTAATATTGGGAGTATACTCAGTATAGGAGATTACCTATACTATGCAGTAGGCCCATTATTCAACACCCCTGTTTTTGCAGGAGAGGTGATAGCTATAAATGTAGATAAGGTTGGTGGTATCAATAATATTGTTATTGACTCGACATCTGTGGCGGGAGCAACCAATCCAATACCTATTAATGATGCCTATTTCTTGTATATCAAGAATCCAATAGCAGAATCACACGGAGTTTTAGGTCATTATTGTGAGTTCACATTAGAACTGCCTGTGGGTAAATCACAAAACTCATCTGAGTTATTTGCCGTAGAGTCAGAGGTAATGAAATCATTTCCGTAAATTTAGTATCTTTGTAATAAATTTCTTTGTCTATGCACGAGGTAGAAATAGTTCAGCAAGAAAGTCCTGAAGGTATTTTAAATTATGTGAATCATCATAGAGGAATGTTGTGGGATAGGATAGAGGCGTTTAGGAGCGTATTATCCCAATATGATGATGCGATAGAGCATACGTGTGGGAAACCGCAAAGTGAAGAAATGAAAGAAGCCTATCCGTTAAAACAAACATTGGAGGGTGGTCTATATACGAGAGAATTGTTTATGCCTAAAGGGCATATAATAGTTTCAATGATTCATAAACAACAACATCCATCATTTTTACTTGAGGGAAAAGTTTCATATTTAACGGATGATGGTGAGTTAAAGACAGTAGAGGCACCACATATAATTTTTACTCAGATAGGTACTCAAAGAGTTCTTTATATACACGAAGACACTAAGTGGTGTTGTGTATATAAGAGTGATGCTAAAACATTTGAAGAGGCAGAGGCAGACGTTTATACAATGGATTATAAGACGTTACCAATTAGTATAATAGAAAAACAATTACAATTATGTCAGGATTAATATTAGGAATAACAGGGTTAGCAGTAACTGCTACAACAACCGCCATTTCTTTTTCTCAGGCTGCAGCAGAAAAAAGAAAGTCACAGGTGGCTAACAGGAAAGCTGCCGAGATGATGATGGAAGCAAGGAAAAGGCTTGATATAAATGTAATGGATGAGCTTTCTATAAACAAGGAGGCATATGAGTTACAGAGCGATGCGATGTTAACTCAAGGTGCTACTGCCTTACAGGCAGCCCAAGAGGGTTCTGCTCGTGGTGCAGCAGCAGCAGCAGGAAGGGTTCAGATGGCACAAAATGCAGCCCAAGCTGAAATACGTAGCTCTATGTCTACAGAGGTAAAAGAGTTAGAAAAATTATCTGCTGATGAAGAGGCAAGATTGTTAGATGTGGGTATGCAATTAGACTTAGGAGAGGTAGAGGGTGCCCAATTAGCTTCAGTAAATTCAGCAGAAAGGAGTGCAGCAGCAGAGCAGCAGGGTCTTCAAGGTCTTGCATCTACAACAGAACAAGCAATGGGACTGATTCCTTTGTATACACAAAACATCGGAGCACAGAAACAGGCGATGGCGACTGCTCAAGGCTCAACTCAGGTTGCTACAGAAGCTGATGTGAGTGCAGGTAAGGCCGGTAAGGTTGGAGATGTTTTTAGTACAAACCCATATGAAGGGAGGATAGTACGAACAAAAGATGCTAATATTTTCAATAAAAATCAGCAAAAATACTTTGGGCAGGACATAGGGGATATTGATATTCAAAATATGACCAACAAACAATTTCGTCAGTTTAAAAGAGCAGTAGGAAAGGAGATGTTTTATAATATGAATCTTAATAAACAATATACAGATGCATATACAAATCCGTTAGGACTTAGTGGGAGTAAGGATGAGGCTCAATCTGAAGAAATGACTCGTGAGGAGTGGATGAAAGAGTTTGGCCATCTTTTTGGGTTCCCTCAAAAATCATAAAAAAAATAACTAATGACGTATTATAAGTATCAAGAAAGGTCGGTAGACAGTCAAATAAATTGGGCGGATGTAGGTAAGAGTATGTCCGATATGCTTAACACCGAAGCTGAGATAAGGGAGGCTAAGAAAGCAGCAATTGATGAAGCCTCAAGGCAGTTTGGAGAGGTATTAGCTAATGCACCTGTTGGAGATTATGATGCGGGAAATACGTTTGCGTTAACCTTTGCGAATGATGCCCAAGAGTATAGAAAAATGCAGGACACATTGCTTAAGAGTGGTCAGTTGAGTTTAAAAGACTACACCATTGGCAGGCAAAATATCAATGATGGCACCAACAATATGTTTAATCTTTCAAAAGAATATCAAGCCGAGTATACCCGCAAAATGGCACGTTGGGAGGGAGATGAATCTTCATTCCGTGAAGTGTGGGATATGCAGCAGGCTGAGGGTCTTGCAAATTTAAGAGATGCAAAAGGATACATTAATCCCACTAACGGTGTGGTTAATGTTGGGAAGATGGTAATGAATGATAAAGGGGTCTATGAGATGAGCACTAACCCTAATGATTTCGCACAAGTAAATCAGCTTCGTGCAAGGATGAAAATGGAGTATAATAGGTATAACTTAAATGAACAGGCTGCAAAAAAGGTAGCATTTTTAGGTGACATAGAGCAGGAGGTTATAAAGTATGCAGGTGAGGGTAGTTTAAATACTATTATTACTATGATAGATGCCAAGCAGGGGAATTACAATATAGATAGTGATGCAAAAGATTTTGTTGCAGGTTATAAGGAGTGGGAAGAGGTGCAGGTTAGTGCAATAATGTCTGTGCCCGCACACGTTGAATCTATTTTAATGGATACAAAGGTAACCGCACCTAATGGAGAGAGATATACTTTTACTTATGATAAAGAGGAACGAGATAAACATAACAACCTTGTGTTTTTAGATACCTCCAAAGATGCTAATGGTATACCGGAGTTTACTAAGGAACAAAAAGAGATAGTAACAAGGCTAACACAGGTAGCAATACGAGGACAGATTGATGTTAAGAAAAAAGTAAAGGCTGCCGGAACCACACCTTATAAACCTCAAGACTTAAGAGGTGAGGGGAAAACTGACCTATCAAACTTAAATGTAGTAAACAACTTAGGGGAGCTTTATTATGGAGACGCAAGTCAGTTAGAGAGTTCTGTTAATTTCTTATTAGGATTCATAAATCAAGGTGTCAATGAAGATGCAAAAAGGGCAGTAAAGTTAAATAGAAATGATGATGGTGTAACTATTTATTATGCGAATGGTGATAGTAGGACTTTTGGTTTTATGGATTCTCAGGGGAAAAAGATGGCTCAAGATGATTGGATTATAGGTGCGGTTTCTACGTTCACAAACATAGATGACGTGGATAAGGCCCTTAAGCACTCAAAATATATTAGTGGTAAGGAATTAACAACAGGGCAAGCTACTGCGAAATATAATATACCGGCAAAAATAAGTGCTTCTGCAAGTCTAAATAAATATTTAGATGATTCAAATTTTGTTACTGCAGGTATGCAAGATGAAGATTGGATTGACCGGTATGGACCAAGATTAGCAAACTTAGGGTATACCCTTAAAGAGGAGAGCACAGGCCATTCACAAGTTGGGATTAGGAAAGGCGATAATTATCTCAGTATTCGCACTAACTTAGATGGTCGTAAAGACCAAGAGAGACAGTTAAAAAACTTATTAGAGTTTATACAAGCAACTCTTACTAAGGATGAGAGAGCTGCTTTAATACAGAATGGTGTATTGCCGGCTACATCAAAGAATGATGAAGAGTGGGGTGATTGTGTAAACGGTTGGAAAACGCATAAGGAGACAGCTGTAGAGGTTAAGTGTTAATAAATAGAACAGTGTCTTTGAAGACACTAATGTGTAATTTATGGAAGAAAATAAAAGATACAAAACCCCTAACGGGAAAATTCTAACAGAATCTTTTTTACGTGAAAAATTTGGAAAAGACTTTGGTAAGCTTGTAGCTTCAGGGCAGCTTGTAGAGACCGCAGAAGAAATCCAAGATATGACTACTGAAGAACTATCTATGCCTACCTATATAGCTCCCAATGGAAAAGAGTTTACGGAGAATGAGCTAAAAGAAAAGTTTGGTAACCAATGGGAGGATATATCGGTACAGTTTGAAAAAAAAAATCCAATTCAGAGTGCCCAAAAAGAACAAGTTGGGGAGTCAGAATTGGAAGATATTGGGTCGGTATCAAAAGAAGATAGGGAGATTGATATCCTTAATTCAGACATTCCTATTTCACTTAAGGATTACCTTACTTCTGTAGGTGCAAGTAACCCTACACGTTTGGCAATAGAGGAAGGATGGTCAGGCAATGTTAGTACTAATAATGAGGAATATGAGAACAAATGGAAAGAAAGTAAGGCAGGGCAGCTTTTTATAGAGCAGCAAAAAGAACTTGAAGCTGAGAACCAACTTGCCATAAACCTTGAGACCGCAGAAGAAACACAGAAGGCACAAGACTTGTTAATTCAAGAAGAAATTAATAGACAGTCTGAAAAAAAGATTAGTCAAACCGATGCCCGTACAGACCTTCTAAATAATGAAGAGTTTAACCAATCCTTAGATATTATAAACTCAGATTTAATGTCGGGAAAATCTGACGATGTCACTCCAATCTTAAATACCGCCTTAGGTAAATATGGGTTTGTTGTTGAAGACTATGGTTTCTTAGGTTTTGATAGGGCAGTAATAAGGAATATCTATACAGGTGAAAAACAATGGCTTGAGTTAGATAACTCCAAAGAATCTGACTTAATATATGCAGATAAGCTTAGAGATTTTGTAAAAAATAATGCAGTCCTCGTAGGTAGCGAGATAGCAGATGAAAAAAGAGATGGTATAGAGAAAGCTTTAATGGCTAAGACTATGAGGCCTATGGGGGTAATAAATCCTGACGGCTCCCAATCTACTGTAAAGTTTATGTCCTACGAGGAAGACGGTAAACATTACGTGGCACCAACACTATTCCCTAAAGACCCTGACAATATAACATCCAAGCCAAAAGATTGGATGCTTCTATCTTTTGAAGACGCTATCGCTGAAGCTAAGAAAAGGGGAGAGGTAATCCCTTTTGACTCTGAAGAAGAGGCAGAAGATTTTGCAGAGGGAGGATGGAAAGATGTTAGTACGGTAGACCTTGAGGCAGAACGCTTCTATTCAGAGAGAGGTCTTGACTACGATGTGGCACGAGAGGGGTATGATATGTATGAGCAGGCTCGTGATGAAAGAATATTCCTTGAAGAGATATTAGATGGTGACCCACGAGACAGGTTAGAATCAAACCTAACGGAAGAAGAGAAAGAACTTTATGGTAAATTCTTTGTCAATGGCGTATTGGTTACTGATGCTACACAAAGAGTAAAAGAGATAGAGGCAACAGAGGATAGGTTGTTTGATATCTATATAGATGACCAAAATATAGCAAGGATAAGGGAAGACTTTGATGCATATTTAGAAACAAAAAAACAGGAATCCGCAGCTATAGCCTCTGAAATTAATCTCCAAGCAAAGAGGGATTATATGGCGATAGATGCTGAGGCAATAAATAAGTTAGGCGTTAGGGCTAAAGATATTGTTAATTATGTTCCTCAAGATGAGTATGAAGCCGAGTTACAAAATAAATATATAAGTCAGTTAAATACAGTGGCTACCACTGAGGATATGGCCGCACTAAAGTATGAGATTGCTGAGACTTATTTTTCTAAGAAAGAAAATAAAAATATTCGAGACGCCTATATAGATAATTGGGAAAGTGTATCAACGGCTTGGACTGATGGATTAGCTCGTGGTAATGCTATGGAGCAAATTTTAATGATAAGTATGGGTATTACAGATATTGATGACCCTGAGGAGTTAGCTAATGCTTCAGAGAAAATTGCTCAGTATCTCTCAGAACAATCAGGTAAAACATCACGTGTAAATGCAAGATATTTTGGAGCAGTAAGTGCCAAAGAGGGGTGGAATAATTTCTTAAGAGACCCCGCAGAATGGATGATTGGGTTAGCGGCTAACTCTGTAAGCCAAATGTTACCTTATGGGATGTGGCTTGTACCAAGTGCTGCGGCTTCAGGAGCGGTAGTTGGTGCAGGTATTGGTGCAGGTATGGGTGCAACCGCAGGTGGAGTTGGAGCGATTCCGGGTGCTATAGGGGGTGCAGGAACAGGAGCGGTATGGGGTTTAAGGACAGGAATGGGAGCCACAGGTTTTGCAATGGAGTATACCAATTCCGTTATTGAGGCATTAGAACATAATGGGTTTAATACCCTTAACCCTGATGAGGTTTATGAGGGATTGATGAAGAAGGAGGTGTGGGATGAAGCTAACGATAGGGGTGTAAAGAGAGGCCTTGCAATTGGGTTAGTGGATTTTATAGCAGCAGGCCTTGCAGGTAGAGTCTTTAAGGCAGGTACCTTTGCTACTCGTGCTCAGTCTTTAGGTATATTTACGGCAGAACGTGCATTGTTTGACCCGGCTGCGGAGGCGTTTGGAGAAGGATTGGCACAGGCAAGTGTAGGAGATGAGCTTGATTGGAAGGAGATTGGAGCTGAGGCAGGTGGAGCAGGTGGTAATAATATGTCTAATGCTGCAGTCAACATTTATGTAGACCAAAAGAATAGGAGTAATGCAGCGATTGCTGATAAGCTTGCTAACAATATGGACTTTATGATGAATGAGTCTACGAGTGATAAGCGTATAAATAGGTGGACAGACAATATGCTCAAGCTTGGGAAGATAGATGCAGACCAAGCACAAAAGATTAGAGAGAACATCGGTATCAAAAGAGAGGTAAACGAAATTTTATCAGTTAGGGGTGGGGGTATTGGCTCTTTATCAATAAGGGGAACTAAACTAACCACAGAGAAAGATGTTAAGGCGAGGTTAGGGAGATTGATTGAGGCTCGTAATATGTTAAGCAAGAACACAAGTACTGCAGAGGTTTACAAAGGGAAAATAAAAGAAATAAATGATGAGATATCACAGATAGCAGAGACAGGAAAAGTTCAAGGGTTGAGTAGAGAGCAGCGTGCCCAATATAAAAATATGTTGGATGAGGGTAAGATTACCAAGAAAGAGTACAACAAGCTATTACTTGAAGGCGTATCAAAACAAGTTAACTTAGATTTAATTTCAGCTAAAACTGAGAGAGGTAAGACCGGGAAGTATATGTGGCGAGGGAAGCAAGTAACTCGTAATAAATTTATTAAAAACCTTGAGCAATCTAAAAGATTAGGTAAAATATTGCATAGGTCTACCGCAGTATTATACGACCCTGAAGTACAAAAATTATTAATAAGTAAAAAAGATGCCATCCAAAGGCTAAGTAAAAAGAAAAAAGATGCCGTTCAAAAGCAAAAAGCAGCAAGAGTTTCTAAGGATAAACAAGCCGGAGATATACAAACGGTGGAAGAGGACCTACGGCCTACTGAAGAAACCACAGGGACTAAGACCACTCAGACAACAGAAGCCTTAGCTATCTCAGTTGAACCTACTAAATCAGGTATACAGGTGGAAGATGGTGCAATAGTTGAGGATGTAATAGGTGAGACAACTAACGAGGTTAAAGGTCAGATTATCACTCACCCTGATGGTAAGTTCTCTGTAAGACAGGGAGAAGAAATCATAGAGTCAAATGTAGAGTCTAAGGAAGATGCATTAAAGGTTTTATCGGCTAACATAGAGGTAGCTCCTGCTGAGAAGATTGAAGAAGAAGTAGTATCCTCAGAAACCCAAAATCAAGAAGCCCAAAACTTAGACCAAGAGGTAAAAGACCTAAGTGAAGCACTTGGGGTTAAGGCACCTAAGAAGAAGACTGCTCCTAAAAAGAAGACTGCTCCTAAAAAGAAGACTGCTCCTAAAAAGAAGACTGCTCCTAAGAAGAAGACTGCTCCTAAAAAGAAGACTGCTCCTAAGAAGAAGACTGCTCCTAAGAAAGATATACAAGCAAGATTAGATGAAATATATGAGCAGATAATTACTCTCGAAAACGATATGGATTATTATGACACTCAGGCTGCAGATGCAAAGTTGGAAATTAGTAATGAGAAGATAGAGTATAAACAGGAAGCTGTAAAGATAGGGGAGAAAAAGGCAAAGGTAAGGGCAAATAAAAAGCTTACTAAGGCAAAGAAAGCTAAACTCCTTGAGGACCTTACCGCAGAACAAGAAGAATTAAAACACAATAGGGATAGTGCTATAGAAAATTACAGCGATGCCGCAAAGGAAGCGACGGGGGAGATAAATAAAATAAAAAGAAAGATTAAAGCCCTTAAGAAGAAAGCAAGTGGGCCTGCAAGTGCACTGTTTAACCTTAAAGAAGAAAGCAAGGAACTCCAAGCAAAGAGTAAAAAAAGACAAAAGAGCCTAACAGCTAAGGCTATAAAGCTAATGGCTAAGGTGGCAGATAGTGTTGGCCTATCAACGGCTTATACCGTAGATAAAGTTGAGGTTGAAACAGTACAAATCGTTATAGATAAGAACACATCCCTTGCAAAAGACCTTAGACGTATGGGCCTAAGTGACCTCATTGGCAAGAAGATTAATCTTGTAATGGCAGACGGACTTATAACTAATGAAAAATGGATGGGTGGCCCATTCTTTTCTTTACAAAAGGCAATGCGTAAGAATAATATTGCGTGGGCAAATATTGACGAAGCAGCCGTACGTAAGATTGCTAATGGAGCAGTTAAGTCTGACTACACGGTGGTATATAATATGAACCCTGATGCCTTAAGTTCTAACAAGGCAATAAGGATACAGTTCTTGAACGAGTTGTCTAAGTTAGATGCCGATACCCAACAGGTTATTTTTGACCAAATAGTATCTCATTTGGAGGGCAAGAAGTTCGGGGAGGATACCCAAAAGGTTGCAGATATAGTTGCCAAATCTACAACAACAAAAGAGCTGTTGGATAATATGGATACACTGAGCCTTGAGACAAAGGCTAAAATGTTTAAGGCCATAGTACCCGTTAAAAACAAGGAATCCGAAACAGACTTAGGAAAGTCCTTAATGGCTCACGGTATCACTATGGAATCATTAAGAGAGCCTTTGACAGAAAGCTTTGTAAAAGATTTGCCTGCAGGCACAATGACTATGGTCTTAGAGATTCAAGATAGTAATGGGAATAAGGTAACCAAGGAAACAGTTAATGATTCAATAGTGAGTCCGGAGCAACAAGACAAGGAAGGTATCCCTCGACACATTAACTATCCGTGGTATCTAAGAGGTAAGCCTGTGGCTTTATTAGAAGAGACAACTCCTTTTTGGAATGTAATAAAAGATTTCCAAGACCTCATTGAACTAAAGTTTGCTAAAAAAGTATTAAAGAATGTTAAGGCAACAAAGAAAACTCCTAAAACCAAGAGAGCTTTTACTACGGCAGAGGCTATGTCAGATACGATGTACAAGGCATCTGTTACTTCATCGCACGCAAGGACGGTTAGGTCTCCGGTTGTAAGGTCTTATGCTAACTTTGTAAACCTACTAAGTAAGTCGTTCCCCAACGTAGAGGTTATAGCAGACCAAGCACAGTTTGATAATTTATTAATTCAACCTGATGTAACATCGGTAACAACAAAAGGACAGCGTGAGGGTAACAAGGTTTATGGAGCAGTATATAAAGGCAAGCTATACCTAAACCCTAAGGCTGCAAATATGAATACCCCTATCCACGAGTTTGGTCACATATGGAATGCGGTTGCAAAAGAAGTTAGGCCTGAGTTATATCAGAAAGGATTAGAGCTAATACAGACTGACAAGACTTATATATCTCAGATTGAGAATAGTCCTGAGTACAAAAGGGTTATTAGAGAAATGAAAAAAAATGGTGCGACAGAGGCACAGATAAAAGAATTTATTTTAGAAGAGGCTCTTGCTACAGCTATTGGAGATAAGGGACAGTCATTTGCTGACGCATCTGTTGAGGCTGACTTTAAGAATTGGCTTACCAAGCTATACAACTTTGTTAAGTCTTTAGTTGGCCTATCAAAGATGAGTGACGAAGAGATTCAAAACTTAAACCTTGATGAGTTCTTACAGGGTGTGGTAGTTGATTTACTCTCAGGGGAACAGGTCTTTGCCGAAGCCCAAGCTAAACAGATTGGAACCCAACTACAGTTAATGACAGGTACTGATATTAAGAATATGCCTGCAACCACTATTGTTTCTTTGGCAAGGGAGGAAGGGTATAGTGATGCAGCAATTAAAATAGTATTAAAGTCAGAGGGATTTAAGGTGGCACAAATAAACGAAGCCTTAGTGGTTGACCTTAATGCTAAATTATTTAATGACTCAACCGCAGTTATTCCTGAGTTTGGAAATGTAGAGAACGGTATGGCAGAAGGTATGGTGTTGTATAATAATGTGAGAAAGAAATTAAAGGCATACGCTAAACCTAAACGTAAGAAAACGTACAAGCAAGAAACCAAAAACCAAAAAGCAAAACGTGCGACTAAATTAAGGGAGGCTAACCCTGCATTAGTTGGAATGACAAACGAAGATATTCTTAAGAAATATCCACGAGTTGGTGTGGCTACAACAATAACCGAGCAAAAATCTAAAGCTCAAATAAGACGTAAGGCCATTGAAATATTAAAGGCTGACCCAATATTTCAGGCTCAACCTAAGCAGACTCAAGATGCCCTTATAGTAGCATTAGATAAGACGATAGATACTCGTGCTAATGTTTCGGTACAAAAAGAAATAAGTGCCATTAAACAGAGGATAAAGACCCGTAAAGAGGAAAGGAAATCCTTACAAGAGATTAAGTTAGGACTGCGTGAGCTAATTCGTAAGGCTTTGCCTAAGACAGATAAAATAACCACAGGTGCAGTCAGCAGGCTAAACTCTCTTATTGCAAAGGCTACGGATGCGACCATCTTAAAAGATATGGTGGCAATAGAGAAAGAGGTTGACCGTGTTAGGAATACAATGAAGAAGGATGCGGTTAAAAAAATAAAAAAGTTAGTTCAAGAAAAATCCAAGTCAGCCCTTTCTTCAACAAGAAAAACAAGAAGCACAGGTATAGCAGCCGAGACTAAGGTCTTTATGGAGGCAGCTAATCGGGTAATACAAAAGGTTTTAAAGAACGATACAGATGGGATGTTCAGAATCCTTGATGAGTTAGCAATCAATGAATCTTTAATTAATGAGGCGATTATTAAGCAAGATAAAAACGAGAAGCTATTAAGGGAAGAGGAAAGGTTAGTAAACCTATCTTATGCCTTTGATAACTTTGGTGACTTAGGGACTATGACCCTTGAAGATACTCAGGAATTATTGGCAGCATTACAAGAATTAAATGCTGAGGGCATAAGAAGATATAAGACTCGCAGAAAGGCAAGGGCAGCACAGATAGCAGCCATCAACACAGAGGGTGAGCAGCAGATGACTAAAGATTATGGTGATGCAATCTTAGATAAAGATGGCCTACCCAAAGACCGTAACCAATTAATAGCCGACAGGGATAAAATCCGTAAGCTATACCACGACAAGAAATATGTGGTGTGGATTAAAGAGTTTATTAAACATTATAAATGGACAAGCTTTAATGAACTACTACAAGGCTTCAAGCATAACCTGCAACATTTGGGCACCTTGACGAATAAGATGGATATCTCAGGGAATTTCTTTACCGAGAATTTTTATAACAGGTTGAATCGTGCGGATGAGGCTAATATGGAAGGGTATTTTAGGACTCAAGATAAACTTGATGACGTAGCCAATAGTGTAGAGGGTATTACTAAAGGTATGGACCAAGTCCGAGAGGTTATGTATGACGGAAGAATTTTGACTTTAAAAGTTAAAAAAATTAACCCGGCAAATGGTGAGGTTGGTAAGACTGCTACAGATTGGCACGGAAGCACTAACCAATTATTACGTATATATGCTCTATACAAAAACCCTGTGCAACGAGATAAATTAGAGAAGCAGGGATTCACACGTGAAGTGATGGATAAAATAGAATCCCATCTAAATAAAGATATAAAGTTAACAGAGGTTGCCGATGGCATTGTTCTGTTCTTAAGTAATGAATATTACAATGAGGTTAATGATGTGTATAGACAGGTTAACGATGTGAACCTTCCTTATGTACAAAACTACTTTCCTACACAGACCATAAGTGACGCTGCTCAAGCTGACAGCCTACTGTCTACGGGTGACTTTAGTAGAATATTTAATGCAGAGTCGGCTCCATCACTAAAGGCAAGGACAGATACAAAAAGTGGCGTGCTATTGGATGTAGACTTTGCCGCTACACTACAGACCCATATTAAAACTATGGAGAGGTATAAGGCATACGCTATGCCTACTAAGATTATTCAAGGAATATTTGATAATCCTTACACTAAAACCCTAATGGAGTCAATGAAGTTAACAGGTGTGGTAAGGAATGCAATCAACTATGCCATTAATCCTGATGCCTACACCAACCCCCTTAAGATGCGAGCTATAGATTGGCTTCAGAGTCGTTACACATCTTTTGCTTTAGCGTTAAAGGTAATGCAGATACCTAAGCAGGCCACATCATTTATAAACGCCTTAGAGAATTATAGGTATAGAAAAGGAAAGGCAACTTTAGGTTTAGATTTGGTTATGTTTATGGTGGACACCGCAATGTTATCGGCTAATCTTTTAGCAGAGATTGCAGTGATAGGTGCAGAAAAGGTGTCGGGTAAACACATCGGGTTAGAAAGCCGACCACTTACTGAGGCAATGGGTATGTCCGCTACATTTAGGAGGAGGGTAGAGCTTGGTGTTAAGGGTGACCTGATGGGATTAGAGTCAGGGCAACCTACATTCAACGACTTTGAAACCAATCAAAAAATGTGGGCAAAGCTTGGTAGAGGTGGAAGAAGATTAGCCGCATCTCCGACTATAGTTGGTGATATTATGGGTGTTATGGGGTATATGGTGAACTACAGACGTAACATTAAGAACGGGATGAGTAAGGCTGAAGCTAAACAGGAGTTCAATGATTATAACGCTACTCAGCAAAGTCGTAGGGCAACTGAAAAGATTCCATTACAGATGAATCCTAATGCATTTACAAGGATGTTTACTATGTTTGGCAGTACATTATTCCTGCAGATGAATAAGGTTATGCAGGCAACTACAAATCTTAGCAGACAAACCCAAGAGGCAATAGAAACTAAGGACCCATCAAAGATTAAATTGCAAGATATAAGGGCCTTATATTTAAACGCAGCCGTTGCCAATGTACTATTCACAGGTGCTGCTAATATATTTAAAATAACAAGTGATGACCCTGAGGATAGACAAGAGGCGTGGGCACGTATGAGAGATGCTATGATTGGCCTTAACCTTATCTATCAGATACCTTTTGTTGGAGAGACGGCAGAGCAGGCTTGGGCAGATTGGGTAGATGGAGACAGGAAGACAGTAGTCCAAGCTATAAACCCTATAAAATCTGTTTATAGAAAATGGCATAATGCAGTTAAGTACGATGACGCTAACAAAATCTTAAAGGGAGCACAGGTCTTAACCGAAATATATGCAGGGGTACAAATAGCACCTGTCGTAGGACTTGCAGAAATGTTTACAGATGGATTTGATATTGAAGCTATACAAACTTTATTGGGTGTAAGCTACTCTTACAGACGTACAAGTGAAGATACGCCTAAGCCAAAGACTAAAGCTATTGGTAGTGGTGGGAAAAAAGAGCTGAATGAATTTATGAAGGAGTTAGAGGATTAGTGATATTTTATATACCTAAACTCCTCTTGCTTGTTATAGTATACCATCAACTCTACATCGTTAACGGCTCCTTCACGTGGCTTTCTCCCTCCCCATCTAATGTCTCCGATTAGGTGGGTGGGCTTTCCGTATATAATCCCATCTTCACAAGCCCATATAACAACGGGATTCAGACGCTTATCACATAGCTTAACTATTTTACGGGCAGCAATGGGTAAGGGGTAGGCATTGTTTAAGGGCCTTAGCCTTCCCTTAACCTCTGCATACGCAATAAGTTTTCCATCAGCATCATAGACCCTATAGTCTACATCATTAGGGTCAAGCTTTTTAAAGGACCCCTTAAACCTTTCAACAAATTTTGTGATGGCTTTCTTTTCTCTTGTTAAGTCTTTATTAGATTCAAATCTCATTGATTGTGGGTTTCTACGTGACAACGGGTACAGAGTATTATGCATTTATTTATCTCTTTTTCTATAGCTTTAATACTAAAACCTCTCCCCGTTGCGTCGCCAATATTAAAACTCTTATCGTTCTTCGTGTGGTGAAATTCTATTGCCTGAGTACAGAAGTTAGGGTGCGTCTGTTGTGAGTATCCACAAGACTGACACTCAGCATTAGCTTTAAATTGATTTAGCCACGCACGAATATTTCTATTACGTGCTTGCTTAACTTTTCTTACACAAGACTTACAGCTTGCACGAATTATATCTTTCCCTGTGGTGTTATTAATCCTACCTGTCTTAAAATAATAACTCAGTGGTAGGTCCTTATTGCATCTCACACATTTTTTATATCTCATCTTGCAATGAATCGTGTAAGGATTTTAGTTTATCACTTAGTATTTTAACAGTAGCTTTAGCCTCATCAATGTCTCTGTCTACAAGGCTTTCATATAATACGGGAAGCGAAGAATACAACTCATCCATCAACATATTGATGTAGCCAACTCGTTTATGTTCTATGGATGAATGGGTCTTTCTCATTTTTTATGAATTAATTCCATTTAAAATATGATTTAATTTCTTGCTAACCAAAGATAAATTTTCCTCATTTAGACTCCGTTCCTTAAGCTGACGGATGATACCATCAAATTTTTTATACACAGTTAGACTATCTTTCAACTGTTCTACAGACAAATTTAAACTTTTATTTTGATTTTCTAACACCTTTGCCTTAGAAATAAGTTCTGCCCGTGTATAATCAAACATAGGATGGTTGTGTTTAGTTGATGAAAAGAATCCTTCCTTTAATAAATGATAGTCCTCACGTAGGCGTGTGTCATAACTCATATGGTCTTTTAATGACCTTACTGCGTGAATTACTGTGGCGTGATTCATCTTTAATGTTTCTGCAATAGAGGCATATCCATATTTTTTTTCTCTTAAGAGGGTGTAGTATATGCTACGTGCAAGAACATACTCTTGCCTTCTTGATTTAGTTCTGATGTCTACACCATAATGGGTGTGCATTAAGTCAATCAATTCGTGTTTAAGTTCAGGGTCTACTATCTGTCTGTACATATCGTTTTATATTTGATTTAAGTTGTTTATTTTCTATTACGTAATCTAAAAATTCATCTGCATCTATCTCATTTATATCAAGAAACACAGGTGCTTCGTATGGCTCTTTTAAATATTCCACCTCAAAGTACATTGGCTCTTTTGGTCTTAAGCACACTCCACTTGCACGCTGTGTCCATCCATCACGGGACGGCAAGTCTTTATGGCTTATATCTAATTGGTGGGCAATCTCTAACCCAACTGCGATAGGATATTCTCTTATCTTTTCAATAAAATAATTATCACACTCATAGTATATCTCTTCCTCTGTAAACCTCTGTAGTGAATCCATACTTTTCTAATTCTTTTAATCTATATTTCTGCAGTTCTGATACTTTCCCATCAGGTTTCTTTACCTCACTAAATAACACATCCGTGTTAGGAGGGATAGCAATCAAGTCGGGGATACCATTCTTATTGGTCTTGATTAGTTTAATAACATAGTATCCCTGCGACTCAAGTTCTTCAATCCTTTTCTTCTGTATCTGTTGCTCTGTCATCCTACAAAGTTAATAAATCTCTTTTAAAATGCCTAACAGTATAGTCTTTCTTTTTACTTACTGCCTTATAAATATCTTTTTCTATACCCCCGTCTGAAAATATCCAATAGACATCCGACTCTGTCCTATATTTAGTAGTCATCCTATCCCTTGACTGCCAATAACTTGTGGCAGAGAAGTCAATGTTATAATAAACAAGTGCATCTGCCTGACGTAAAGATATTCCCTCACGCCCACTCACAATTTGCAGTGCAATATTCTTATCTGTATCCATAAACTCCCCAAGAGTATTACATAGTGTGTCTTTGAAGACACTCTTAAGTGCGTTGTATTCTTCCCTAAACTTGTAAAAGATTCCAATCTTCTGTCCTGCAAACCTCTGCTTTATAAAGTTTGCTTTGGTATAGTCTATTACCTTAGAGTTACCTGACTCAAATCTTATGGTACCTGAGTAAAGTTGGTGTAGTTTTTGCATAAGCTTGGCAGGGGTGTCTCCAAGAATAACATCTTCATTACCCTCTATGACCCTATCTCTTTCAAGTTGTTTTGCTAATTTATATGTTAACTCATCCATCTTTACATTAAGGATGGTCTCTGTTATTTCGTTAACAAATCCTGCCTCTTTCTGTGTGTAACTAATAGTCATAGGCTTTACCATATCTATAATGGAGTACTGCCCACGTGAGTAGTCATTAACATAAAGGGAATTAATCTTACGTTGTCTTACATCTATATACGCCTTAGCAAACTTATAGAAGCTTGTATATTCCTTAAAGGGATTTAAGGGAATGCCAAACACCTGATGATACATCTGACTGTAACTCTCAGGTGTTGGCGTTCCTGACATCAAACACACATATGGATTATTTTTCTTAATTATATCTCTTACACCCTTTGCCCGTTTACTTGGCTTAGGGAATGCTCCTAAGCTATGAGCCTCATCAACGACTATAAAGTCCCACTTAACATCGGGCAACTTATGCATTGACTCGTAGTTAATAACGAACAATACAAACGGGTGTGGACACAACTTGTCGTAGTCATCGCTGATAGACTGCATTGCTTTTTTCTTTGTGAGAAACAAAACATTCTTGCACCCCATCTCTTTTGCTATCCCAAAACTTGTTAAGGTCTTGCCCGTCCTTACCTCCATTGCGAGATAAACAAACCTGTGCCTCTTAAGGATGCCTGTTGCCTTATGTATTATTTCTTTTTGGTATCCCCTGAAATCCATATGTTCATTGTTTGTGGTGCCACACTCTGCCCTCCAAAGTACGGATAGCATTTAAAGTTTAGTATCCTGCTTGGCAAATATCCATACATAAATATTTCTTTATTATCAAAACTAAATGTCCAATTACCATTGGAAAATGATACCTCGTATGCATACCATCTGTCCACTTGCACGTTAGTCATCAACATCTCTTTGCGTATGCCATTATAGTAGACATAGCCTGCTATCATTATTGTTCCATTCTGCGACCTCCAAACAAGTCTGCCCGAATTTTCGTGTATCTCACTGCTTGCTATGCCCGTGAGTTTATTCCATCCACTTATGTCTCCCTCTTTAAGACACTCTTTAGAAAACTTTATACTACCTTTTTTACTCCTACTACTGAATGGAAATAGTCTGTTGATTGTAAAGTCGGCATAGTGCCTCCCCTTTTTAATTGTATATTTCATATCTATTTTTGTTTTAAACATCGTTGCGTAAATACTCGAATTGAATATATTAAATTTTCTCTTGCCTTAACATCGGATGTGGTTGTGTATTTAAGTTTGTCTTCATACACTGCCTTTTTACCTCTGCCTATCTTTTGTGTATAGGTGCTTGTCATTACCTTTAGCAATGACTTGAGCCTATCTAAATGTTGGCAATCAGTATAGCCATTGGTCTTTTCTATTAATATGTCCATCCTCTATTAATTAAGCTTAGTTTGCACATTAACCTCGTCTGCTCGTTTTATCCTCATCCATCTTCCGAAAGAATCTCTCCCCTCCTCAGGTCTTGTGCCTGAAATAAAAACGGCATATGATGAACACCATTTGTTAAATGCAATCCTACTGATGGTAAGCTTTGCCTTTGGTGCATAGTCAGGGTATTGCTCTATGAAGTCAAGGTATATTGACTGTAGGTTAATCTTTATATCTATACTTAGTAAATGATTGGAATAACTCCCATTAATAAGTCCACACCATTCAATAAAATCGTGGGATGTCTCTACCGATAACTGTCTTATCTTTAGGTTAACAAACTCTGACTCTATTAATCCCGTATTTAAATATCCCTTAAGGCATCCAATCATATAATTATCAAACACACACCACTCCTCATCGTTCCAATCTCCAAAAAATAATTTTCCAAACTCATCTAATGGGGAGTAGTTCTTATGGTAGTGTTGATGTAGTTCAAGTTCCCACTTTCTTCTCGCAAAAGAATTACCCGTTCCCTTTATGGCATAGTTGGTAGTGATTGCAATCTTTGGGGACTTACTGAATGGTATCTTTATAGCATCCTTATTTTTCTTCTCTAATGTTAACCCCTCAGTTACGACCGAGAATAATCTTTCAAAGTCAAAATGCTTTTTAACATCATCAAATACAAGTATCTGTGTATCTGCTGATACTAACTGATAGGCAAATGCCCTCTCAAAAGTAAATGACTTACCATCAATGGTCACCACCTTTTTCATTTGGCTTAGTGCATTCATAAAAATACCTTTGCCCGTTCCTCCCTCAGGATTGTCAGATATAACCTCATCATTTAGGATAACGGCAGGACAGAACGATAAGTTCTTATGTCCGTGCATCATATATCCAATGGTAGACTCCATTGATTGTATCCTATCTCCCATACCTTTACATATGTTAGATACAAACTTTTTGTAGTCTGTGTCTGTGTTGCATACAGAGAAGTTTCTGTCAATCACGTGGTCTTTCCAAACGTAGCCACCCAAATCAATATAGTCAATCATCTGTATATCATTTTTGGTTATCTTGACTGCACAATTTCGGTAGTATAGATAGGATGTGTCCTTGTTATCTTCAATAAAATAAATATCAATGGTACTTAGGAGTGTAAGAAATTCTTCTTTAAAGAATCTTGTCTTGTCGGCAAAGTAATTGTATATAGAAAGGTCATCTATATCAATTAGATGGTTTAAAATAAAGTCTTTGATTTCTTTTTCATCCGTATGGTCTATAAGGTTGTTAGTCACCTTAACAAACACATAGTTCTTACTGCCCTCAGGATTAAATTTATAGAAGCCATTGTCTTCCAAGAATTGTTTGAATAATATATGGATGATTGTTATGACACCCTTGTCATTCTTTACCCAAAACTGAGTCTCTTGAGCCTCTTCATCTATACGGGTTAGTACTGCATCAATAACATCGCCCTCTAAATTAGAGTCCTCTAACTGAGAGCGAAGTTCTTTTTTTGATGAACCTCTCTTTAGCTTTATCTTTAGGTTGTGTACACGTTCCTCGTCCTCATAATATTTGGTGCCAAAGTTTTGTGTATTTGCATATGCAGAGTCAATTGTTCTGTTAATCTCTTGCTCATTAAAGTCTTGTGTCTGATAGTTAGATAAGATATAACCTGCGAGAGATTTGTTTATACCAAAGTCATTAAAGGCTGATGCTAATACAAAGCAGTTATGGTTTCTTTGTCCCTCAACCATTGGGTATTTCTTTCCCCACCACTTAACTAATATTTCTACTACTTTATTTTCATCAGTTATGGGGATGGTTGGGGTGTCCCTATACTGATGCTTCTCTTGGTATTCTCTCTCTTCTATCTTATCCCATACAGAAGAGTTCTCATTGACATAAATCAATGGGTCATAGGATTCATAGCATACACGTGATAGGTTCTTACACGTAATATCAAATTTCTCGTTATTGTAATGAGTCTGTAGAGAATTAAAATAGTTTATGTGGTTATCTATATCTTGTGGTATCTTCACAAGAACCTTTAATCCTTGCCCTGATGGGCTGATAAATACTGAGTATGTGTAAGGGGATTTTGTGATGTTCTCTTTATCTTGTAACATCTCTTTGGCTTTCTCGTAGCCATCAAAGTCTAAGCAGATAAACCCTGAATGTTCTTGGATAGATGAGTCATTTCTTTTAGTGAAGATTCCTGAGAAACAAATAGCAGGTAGTTGTTTCTTTAGTTCATTACGTTCAGCCTTTCTTGTTTCCTTACGTATCCTTTTAACTAATTCTTTTGAAGAGCCATCCTTGATTCTTGTAAGTATATGACTCACATCCCTATGGAATGGTGCGTCTGTCTCCTTAATATTTCTGAAAATTGTGATTTTTGATGTCATCTTTTGTGTGTTTGTGTCAACCTTGTGTTGACTTTGTGTTAACTTTGTCCTTGATTATCAGTGCGTTGTTAACTATGTTAACTTTTTTGCCTCGTATGTAAAAAGAAAAATAAAAAGTATATAGATACTATATTGTATATAAAGCAAAAAACTCAGCACTTAACAGTGGTAAAAAAAGGGAAGAGGACAACCCCTCCCCCTTTATATTTAGGTATGTACTAAAATGGTAGGTCAAATGACTCTTCCTTTTTAGGTGTTTCTGTCGTTTCACCCTTTGGTTTAGGTACAAATGTGTCAAGCTCTACGTAATAGCTACCTGACTTTGCTTGGTTAATGTTTAGATTAATCCAACCATTCTTGTGATGTTGTTTCATAAATGCTACTGCATCATCACATTTTACTGATACCCGTCCAACTACAAAGTCAGGAGCATTGTCTCTTCTCTTAAATGAGAAGCCATCTGCAAACACTTTTTCTTCTTGTGCCATATTATAAATTTTTAAATAATGTTTTGTTCCGATATTTTTAAGAAAGGTATATGTTCGGAACACCCATATATCCTTCCTTTATCTAATGTGTCTTCAAAGACACTACTATATTTCTTCGTAAAAATAATATTGGTTTATATCCTCTGTTGGGTTCTCACCAAAAAAGTTTTCGTATACCTCTACTGCCCTCTCAACCTTATACCTACCTCTGTCTAAGCTTTCTTGTGATACTGTATATGCACCCATCATTAGACTTGTCTTATCTATTACGAGGAACATCATTGGCTTATTGAATAGTGTGGAGTAGATGTATGCCTGACTATCATAGTTATACTTACGAAAGTTCCATTTAAACTCATTAATATTTCCCGTAGTCTTTAAGTCAAAGAGAAAGTCTTTGCCTACTATATCTGCTTTCCCTTTCCACATATGCCCACATATCTCCATTACGGATGGGACTTCATATTTATTTTCAGGGTCATTGATGTAGTTATAGAAATCAAAGTTAGTCTTCATTGCCTCAACCCATTTCTCAACCTCATACTTTTCACGTATAAGCAGTGCAAAGTCTCTTGGTCTACTACTCGCTTGTTGCAGTTCAGCTACATACTCTTTATATTTTTTAGTGTTACGTGAGGCAACATCTATAAAATCCCAATCGCTTGCCTTCTCAGGCTCAAGGAATAGCTGATGGAAATATCTTCCCATTGCAAACTCTTTAGTGTCTCCCCTCTTCATTCCAAATTCTTTTGGATTCGTAAGCAGGGTTCCTATGTCAGAATTGGAGAGATATTTTCTACCAATCCCATTGTAATACTCATCATCATTTATTAATACCTTGAGTATATCTATCTTAGTATCTAACATACTATAGATGTTTTTTAATTTCAGCCTTAACTAAATTGGGTATAGTATACTTTGTTGATAGGGTCTTAATAATCTTTGTAAACCCCATTTCTTTATTAGCTACAATCCAATTCACAACCTTGTGCCAATTATCGCCCTGCGTCTCCAACTTTATTTTAGGAGATTTTGTTGGCGTTTTATCCTGATTAGCAATAGCATTACCAACCTCATCTGCAGACGCTACGGATGTACTCAGCCCAATACCAAAGTTAGCAAGACACCTACCCCAAGCAGACGTTTCACAGTTTTCAACATACGATGTTTTATTGATATAAGTACTATTCCTTTCTTCCTCTGCCATTCCGTTTGCGATTACTCTACCTGAGTCATCTGAAATAGTGGCAAGTATAAGTATTGAATTTTCTGTCTTCTCAATCACTGTAGATGTGAGAGAATAGTTTGGGTATGTCTTTCTAAAATAAATAAGTCTTTCATTTACCTCAACATACTCTTTTCCTTTAATGTTTACTGTTTTTAATTTTGTCATTTGATGTTAGATTTAATTTTAATTTAATTTTAGTATATCGTGCAAGAACATTCTCTCTTGCAGTTTTTAGAGATTGAATCTGTTTTGGATTCCGTCTCCCGTTCATTTCTTGTTTGATAAGCAACTCTATCCTATCTAAGTTTAAACGATAGTTCGACAAAGATAGTTCATATACTCCAATTCTCCAACCTTTTTCTAAAAAAACTTTTAGTTCTTCATCGTTTATTGTAGAGTACCACTCACCACCTTTCGATGTATTTAAGATTTCAATCTGTCCTGAATGTATGTCTGACACTATCTTTGCTCCATACAAAAGTTTAGAATACTGCCCATTGCCTGATAGGTTTACGGCATATTCGTCTTCCATTGCTTGAGCCATTATATCTTCAAGTGTATATGTCATTATGATAATGTCTTATATACTCGATGGTAGTCCTCATCCATATCCATCTTCTCGGACACTTGTTCTATGCCGTGAATAATAGTAGAATGCCCTACCTCATAGTCGTTACGACCCATATACTCTTGAATATATCTGACCTGCATCGGACGATGGAAACATAGGTAATATAATAGATGACGTGCATCTACCATATCTCGCCTCTTAGACTTGGTAAATAGTTCCTCTTTACTAATAGCAAATGTTTTACACACTGCGTCGACATATTGATTAAATGCTTCTATCTTCATTGTTATATTTATTAGGGGTGAATATTTCTCCAAACGAAACAAAAATTTCGTTTAGCAATTGCTCAGGGGAATGTTGATTCCTCGCTTCGTGTTCACGCATTTCGGTGAATAGTTGTTTTGATTTTGACATTTTATTAGATTTTAATTTTTACAAAGATACAAATAGTTTATTTATAGTCCAAATTTATGCGTCATTTTGCATAAAATGATTTACATCTGTGTTCTCAAGTATCCATTCATATATCTTATACTCAAGTTCATCAAGACACTCGTCTTCATAGACCTCCCTGCCAATTTCAAGATACCACATCCCATCGTTAAGCAGTTCAATGTGTGTGCCACAGAGGTATACCATTACGTTATTAGCATCGGGGTGTAGTTCCACGCCATACGCTAACTCATAGTCTTTTTTGGGAGTAAGCCTTCCTGTATTTTTAAATATAGGGAACGTCAACTCCTTCTTTTCATCTGCAAGGCGTTGCATTCGTTGGATATACCCAACGTGTGGCGATGGCATTAGTTTTTCTGCCATCGCTTCTTGTAAATAGAAATTTATTTTCATTTTATTTTTATTTATTAAGAGTGTTCCATTCTTTACGGGTAAAGATAAGTGCGTCTCCAACTATATAGGAGCCAACCATCCCCGACACCCTTACGTTTATAGGTAATTGTTTAAGTAATCCTTCCTCGTCCACAAGTATTACCCTTTCACTCGTGTAGATAGGTTCAATATATCCCCCCACTGCCTCTTGCATATCGCTGAGGCTATCGCAAGGATAATTTTCTTTTTCGTCTCCATTGACTTTAATTAGTGTTGCCATATTATTTAATTTAAGTTGTTTATTTGTACAAATATAGTTCTTTTAATTGTAATTTCCAAATGTGTCTTTGAAGACACTATTGAATGTCCGACATCCTGACATACCAATACCCCCCAATTAATTTTTTAATGGTATTACTCCACATTTGTTTTGGTTTATACTGTGTGGGAAGGTGTCCCACCTCTATACATATCCTGCTTCCATTATCAATAGCATCAGTGACCTCGTCATAGCTTTCTAACAGATGGTCTGTCTCTTCATCTGTCACCTCATATAGTTCATTTAAAATCCATATGTCATACACTGCACTTCGTTTCTGTTTGCAGACTGCAGTCACATCTTTCCATACAAAGTTATCTTTAGTTATATATATCATCTCTAAGTTTTTTATAAAGTTTACTGTCTTTTATGTCCTTGTATAACTCCTCCGTATTTATTTGAAAGGCAGTACCATTCAAACATACGGGAGCTTCATCATCTAACCCAAGACAATGTACACCATCATCTTTTCGGATGGGTATCATTATATCCTTTGCCATTAGCATCAGCAGATAACATTTTTCATCTGCCGTAGTTTCATTGTAGAAATCAATTACTTTTTTCATTTTAATTCCTTCCTTTTTAGTGTTAATTTATATATCTGTTCATCACAATGCATTGCATACATTATGTCATTACTTTTTAATGCTTTTTTTAAGCATTCTCTCCAAAAAATTATTTCTTCCATAATATTAGTTATAATTAGTGTCAATATACTTTTGTGCTTTATCAATTGCTTCAAGTAGCTGACCCAC
>Ga0208299_1000354_pt1 | contig 43506 bp, 50 predicted proteins | sample 15_taG_FD_184089 | JGI IMG/M metagenome (GOLD analysis project Ga0208299, IMG submission 184089) | Marine viral communities from the Subarctic Pacific Ocean - 15_ETSP_OMZ_AT15312 metaG (SPAdes) (version 2) | ecosystem: Environmental > Aquatic > Marine > Oceanic | place: Pacific Ocean | collected... | reverse complement strand
ATCTTTCTCAGTAACACCTGGAAGCCCTGCTAGTACAGATTTTATGGAAATGATGCAGGTGGTAGAGGCAAACAATTGTTGGGAAAGGTTTTATTGTAATACTTCTGGTGGGAGTGCTGCTGGCAATATTCATGTTACAAGTGAGTCTAATGCGAATGGGACTCTCACAGTCTACGACCAAGATGGAGGAGGATTTTAAAGAGATGAAAGTATGTATAATAAAGTGTTAAATTTAGTAACGGGATAAAAGGATATAAAAATGAGTATAGTTGCATCAAGAAGAAAACTTGCCAAACAAGTAAGGTCGATAAAGGGCAAACAAGGAAAAGCTGCTGCTGCTAATATAATTGGAGAAGAGATAGATGATTTGCTTGGTGCTTATGCTGTAAAGACATCTCCTACAAAAGCTAAAAATAAAAATATTGAGACAGGGGCGGAAGAAGCAGGTGTTGAGTTGGAAGAACTGAATTTAGGTGTCTTTGATAAAAATGATGAAGGAAAGACGACTAGAAATAAAAGTTTTTTTAAAAATTGGTCACAGAAATTAAATTTTAGCGAAAGAGATGAGGCAACTTATAAGAATGAAGAAGGCAGAACATATACGACAGAAGAATTACAATCAATCGGTCAGATTAGAAATAGTGAAAGCCCTCGTGTAACAGAGTCGCTTTTAGATATGAAACAATCAGGGACTAAACTTTCATCTTTATATGGTACACCTGCCCCTGTTGAGAAGTTTGAAGAAAATGCTGCTGTTGGAAATGCTACTGAGGTAATAAAGGAAAGTATTGATGAAGGAGCTTCTGAGCATCCCCAAGTATTAATCAATAATAACCTTCCATTCTCTCAGAAATTGAATAGACCAATGAGTTCCATAATGAACACAAAAGAATTTAATAATGCTTCAGCTACAGATAGAAAAACTATGTTAGATGAAAGTAAGAATAATGATATAAATCCAACTAATGATTTTTCATATAGTGAAGAAATAGACCCAAGTAATCCTTATGGTCATCCATGGGGAGGTGGGAATCTTATGAGAGCAAAACATAGAGGAGGATTTGGCAGTGACTGAACTATTTGAATTTGTCCAAGTATACGCTTTTATAGACCCTGTTACTGCAGGATTTCTCATTAGCACAACTGCTAAAGTTGGTAGTGCTATTTTCGGAGGGCCTGATGAAGATGATACTAAAGATGCTTTAGACGCAGCTACTCAGGTATCTCATGCACAAAAACAAAGAGTTGGTCAAGAAACAGATTTAGCTAAACAACAAAATCAAGCAAAGTCTGAAAGTATGATGAAAGCTGCTACCACATCTGGTCAAGACAGTCTAATGGATACAGTTAAAGCTTCAGAATTTGCAATTACATCAGGCGATTTTGCAATAGATGAATCTGCAACAGCGGCAGTTGACAACACAAGAACAAGAGTATATGATAAATATGAAGATACAGTTGACCAAATTGTTCAAGAACAAAACTTTACAAAACAATCTATAAGTTTAAATACTAAAAAACAAATAGATGAAATTGAACATGAAATGGATACAACTGTATCAAGCATTCTATCAACGCCAGATACATTTCTTGAGAAATTCACTGGTACATCAGATTACAAAGCAGGATAAAAATTATGCCACAAACTATAGGGTCAAGATACGAAGCAAAACTTAGAGCACAAGAAAGATTAAATCCTTATACCGAGGCAGAGGATTTTAGACTTTTAAATGAAGCTATAGATAGAAATACTAAAGCAGACCCAAATATTGCAATAAATAGACAACTTACAAGAGAAGATAAAGAATGGGCATCAAAGGCTTTAGATATAGATACTGCGGCTGCTGAATTTGCTGAGTTTCTTTTAGAGGGCGATACAAAGGATAAAACGATAAGAGATGATTTAAATATTAAAGAGATTATGCAGGCAAAAAAAGCTCTACCTGGTTTAATGGAGAGTCTTCATTCTATGAATCAAGATGGTGACCCTAGAGCAAAGAATTATATAGATGCTATGAATATGAAATTTAGCACAGCTCTTCAGACAGCAGAGAAATCTGCGTTTTTAAAAGAATCTTTAGGAAACGTTCAAGAGCTAATAGAAGATTTAGGAGATGATGATAGGCTTGAAGGAAAATGGAATTTAAAAGATACTCAATTTTTTATAAATAATGTTAATAATCTTAGAAAATCTTATTTAGATGCTGGTGGGGATAAAGTTAATGACCATTTCCAACCTCTTATACAGATGCACGATGATAAAAGAGCAGTCTTTAGTGCTTTAAAACATTTTACTACCGATAAACAAGCAATCCTTGATGTTAGCGGCTCTGACAGAGCGACATCAAATCTTAGTGAAGCCATTAGACTGATGCAATTTAGTCAGAATGAGAATATAGAAGAAGTAAAAGAATTATTAGATAAGATACCTCAGTTCATCGGTGAAGATAAAAAAACAGGTAGAGATACTCAATCTAAATCATTAAAAGATGATGAAAAATTACGATTAGACGAACAAGAACTTGAAGGTCAAACAATATCACAGAACATGAGAAGCTATTTTGAGAGTGAATTAGATAAATCAATTCAAAAGAAAATTGGTTGGAATTTTACTTCTGTGCCTGCTAATTCTTTTAAATTTGAAAAAAGCAGAAAAAATGTACATAGAGATAATACCAATAAGATGAAGTCTTTATTAAAAGGTGTTGACAATTTTAATGAGCATATCACATTTAATAATGAAGATTATGCTAGTGATTTAGATATTAAAACAGAAGTACATAAGAAAACCCCAAATATGAACGCAGTAGTTAGATATTTTACAGATAACAGACCTGTTGAGACAGATGCTGGTCGGAAGACTCTTGGTTATATGAGAATCCATGCAATAGACACAGGTGATGAAGATGAAAACCTACATTTTCGCCATCTATTAGAGGAGGTAATTGGAATGGATAGTTTCATTAGAAGAGTAGATAAAATATCTAAAGATGATTTAGAAACTGATATTAGTTCAAGAATAAAGAGAAGAGCCGATAGGGAAGCATATTGGCTAGAGCAGTTTGGAGAAAAAGATGCCCCAAGATAAAAAAGAATATACAAAACAGGATTCTACAAGATTTCTAAAGTATCAACAAGATTTACAAGAATACCCAGATGATGCTTCTAATTGGGTACCTGAGTCTTTTAAGGAAGATTATGCAATTTGGGCAGGACAAGGAGGAATGAAAAAAGATACTGTTAATTACGAAGGAAGTGAATTGTTTAGAGATGCTGAATTTAAAGAGGATTCTGCGTGGCTAGGCGAAAAAGAACCAATTATTAATTCTCTAAATGAACTTTTAAAGAAAGATATGGCAAATTTTCGTTCAGCTTCTTCTCGATATTCTAAATTGGGAGAAGAATATGATGAAAGAAAGACTCTTTGGGAGGCAAAAGAAGGTGAAGTTCCGTTCTGGGATTTAGATTGGGTCTTTAATACTTATGATAAAAAGTCTTCTTTGGGGGTATTAAATCAAGAAATGTCTGATATTCGTCAAGAGAGAAAAGAAATTCATAATAAATATTTTAGAAATGTAGGTAGGGGGGATTCGACTGGTGAAGAAAGGTTGAGGAATAGAGAAAGAGCATTGGAAATTCTTAATACACAGTTGAAAACTAGAAAAGCAAGATTTAATAAGAAGAATTTAAAAGATTATAAAGGCGAATAAGCCTATATGCAGAATTTAACTGTAAAAGAGTACGCTGACATTATAAGAGGGCAGCGACCTGAATTATCTAATGTTGGGGATGATTATTTAGCAAGAGAATATTTAGGATATTATCCTGAACATAGAGATTTATTTAATAAAGAATCTTTATCTAATTTATATAAAATAAAAGGCAGCGAAAGAGGAAGCGATACACAATTTTCTGTATTCCAAGCCAAAGAAATGTTGGCAAATATACCATCAGCAGCTGTTGGTGGACTTGCTGCGCTAACAGGGAATCAAGATTTATTAGAATATAGCGAAGAATTACGTCAAAAGTCTCTTGAAGACACAAGAATAAGAATGAGAGACCCTGAGCTTCAAGGTTATTTAAATTGGATGGAAGATGAGCCAATCAGTCTTCAGAATTTCTTACAACCTCAAATGTTTCAACGAGGTCTTGCTCAAGCTGCTCCATCAATAGCTGCTATGCTAGCAGTAGATGTTGGTTTAAATCTTGTAACTTATGGCATTGGTGGCACTGCACTGAGAGCTGCTACTGGTGGTTTTAAGGCTATATCAGCAGCTAAGAAAGGCTCAACTGCAGTATCTGGTGCAACTAAATTTGTAAAAGCATCTGAAAAAATAAGAACTGCTGGTACTATGGCTACTATGGGTGGGCTAGAAGGTTCTGAGCAATACAATAGCACTATACAATATTTATTAGAAAAGGGTGTTGATTTAAAACAAGCAAATAAAGTCGCTGGAATATCAGGGGCTGCTTATGCTGTTGCGTCTGGTATACTTGAATATATACCCTATGGTACTTTTAAAAAGCGATTAGGTATTGGCTCAATTAAGAATAGAAAAATGTTTGAAGAGAGGATGATAAATGCTCTTCAAAAGCAAGGGGCTTTACAAACAGGTAGAACTATCACAAAACCAATGATTCAACAGGCTATTTTAGAATCTGGGACTGAGTGGAGTCAATATTTAACATCTGAATTAATAAATTATTATAATAAAAGAGGATATGAAGAGGTTCCTGAATCTGCATTAAAATATTTACATAAGCAAATGTTTACACCTGAAGCTGTTGAATCTGCTTACTCAGGGGCTGCTATGGGTATTACTATGGGGTTATTGCCTGGGGCTAAAACTGCTCTTAGTGGAAAGACAAGAATTGCACAAGTAATGTCTGAAACCTCAGAAGATGTAAAAGAAGAAATATTTGAGGAACAAAAAAGCCAAGCAGAAGAGGAAGCTGAGCCTATATCTAAATCTAATGCTAGAGTTAGTTTGGGTGCTTTTATAGGTTCTTATGATAATCTGACTCCAGAGGAAAAAGAAATAGCTGAAGAGCTTCAAAAATCATATAGAGATGACCCCAAAGGCGCTGCTGATGAAATAAGTAAGGCTTTAGAAGAGAATATTGACTTACTCGGTGATATGAGTGAAAATAAAAGGTTTGATTTATTCGAGCTTATTAAGGCTTATGATAAGGAGGTAGATGTTGATAGACTTGAAAAGCTATACGAAGACTCTCTAATAGAAGAAGCTCCATCTGATGAGATAGTAGATGAAATAGACGAAGAAGCTGATGCTCTTGACATTACTGATGAAATAAAAGTTGAGAAAGCCGAAGAGACTGAACTCCCTCCAAAGAAAGAAAAAAAGCCTAAGAAAAAAACTACTAAAAAAGGATTAGATAGAGTAAAGGTAAATTATAGTAAGGGAGAATTTACTGTAAAGGTAGATGATGAGGTTGTTGATGATTTAACAGATGAAGAAATAGATAAACTTCAAACTGGGATAGCAGCTGTAGATGAAGGCGACCCAACACAACTTGAAAAAGCCAGTTTATCAATACTCAATAGAGTAGATGAAATTACAGATGAACCAGTTAAAGATGAAATTGTTGATGAACCTCCAACTCAAGAAGAGGAAGAATCTGGTGCATTAGATATAACGCCAGAAACACTTCCTAAGTTAAGAAAAAGAGCGCAGGGATTAGGCATTGAGAATGTCAAGCAAAAAAATAAAAAAGCTTTATTAAGCGAAATAGATGATTTAGAAAAATCTAAAAAAGTAGAAGAAGCTGTAGAAGCCCACGATAGAGCAGAACATCCAGAATTATTTGAAGATGAAAAAGAAGAAGTTCATCAAAAATTACCAAAAAAGAAAACTTATGAAGTTACCACTAGAGGTGACGCAAGATTCTCTGCTTTTAATGCAATATTATCTGATGGAAAAAGCATTGAGCATCATTATCAAGTAAACGTCAAGGGATATGCATCAATGAGTCAGGGGAAAGGGAAAGCCCCTAAAGATAAAAATAAAGATTTAGACGCTGAGTATCAAGCATTATGGGACAGATGGGCAGATGAAAACCCAGATTTAATAGAAGATTTAAGAGAGAAGTCTAAAGGCAAGAAGCTTACTGATATGTTTTCTAAAGAAGGTGGCGTAAACCAAGCCACTGCTTTGACAAGGATATTAGAAAGGACTTCTCCTAAAAAAGCTAAAGAGATTCCTAAAGGTAAGCCTATTTTACATTCTGGGGGTGCTCAGGGAGCTGATACTATATTTGAGAAATTTGCCAAAGCAGCAGGTCATGTTGTAAAAGCATTTTCTTTTAAGGGTCATATAACTAAGAGTAAAAATAGGTATAAGCTATTACCAGAGCAATTAAGGAAGGCTGATACATTTCTTAAAAAGGCTAATAAGACACTAAAAAGAAAAATTCCAAAAAAGGAGGATGTAAGAAATTTACTTAGAAGAAATTATTATCAAGTTAAAGATGTAGACCAAGTTGTAGCAGTTGGTCATTTAGAAACTCAAGACACTCAAGTAAAAGGTGGAACAGGTTGGGCTGTTCAAATGGCTATTGATTTAGGTGTAAAAGATATTCATGTTTTTAATTTAGCTAAAAATGAATGGAATAAGTGGGATGGGAAAAAATTTGTAAAAGCTGAAGCACCCGTTTTATCTAATAATTATGCAGGAATAGGAGCAAGACCTAAATCAAAATTAAGACCTTTTGGTATAACTAAAGAAGGCGAAGCTGCTATAAAAGCTTTATATGAAAAGCCCGCAGCAGAAGAAAAGACTGTTAGACATACCCCAACAAATGTTCTTGAAATGGCTAAAGCCCAAAAAAGATTAGAGGAGAGAGATAGAAAAGAAGCGGAAGCTGAGATGGAAAAGTCTAAACCTGAAAATCAGGTTGAAGAGTCTAAAGAAAATCTAAAAGAGAAAACAAATGAGCCAGAGCCTACTATTGATGATGAAATTATTAAGAAGAAATTTGAAAAGAATCCTGATAATAACATACTTAACGACAGAATCGATTCAGATGGTTTTACTTATACAAGTGGTCAGAAAAATGTTTTAACTAAAATAGTAGATTTTCTTTCTAGAGTAGGGAAGAAAATAGAAGGTATAAATACGCCTTTTGTTTTTGCTGGCTATGCTGGGACTGGTAAAACAACAATTGTTGAGAACATTGTAAACTATGCTTCTAGAAATGGCTATACTATTGATGTCATTGCTCCTACTAATAAGGCAGTATTGAGATTAAAAGAAAAGTCTGTAATGACAATAGATGGTGTAAAGAGAAGCAGATATGATAGTAATTTTTCTACAATACACAGTATGCTTTATGGAGAGCCAAGCGAGGCAACTGGTCAATGGGAATTAAAGCCTGATACTTATGATTCAAATAATCTTATAATTATTGACGAATCTTCAATGATTAGTGAAGAGCTTTGGGAAGATTTACAAGATGTTATTTTAAGTACTGGTGCTAAACTTATATTAATTGGGGATGGATTTCAGTTAGCCCCTGTTGGCGGTGACCCTCATTTAATGGCTCGTCATAAAAAGCTAGGAATACAGCTTACCCAGGTTGTTCGCCAAGCAGCTGAAAGTGCTATTATAAAAGTAGCTACTGCTTTAAGAATAAAAAAAGAGATAGTGCTTCCAAAGTCATCAACAGATGATTTTGTTATCCTAGATAGGAATGAAGTGAAAGAGCAATTTTATCAGGATATTATAGATGGTGAAGATTCTATTATGATTGTTGCTACAAATGACTCAAGAGTAGAACAAAATCGTAGAACTAGGAATAGAAAGTATGGGAGTAAAGCTAAAGATAAAGTTATACAAGACGATGAAAGAATAATAGTTATTAATAATGCCCAACATGGAAGGAAAAATGGTGAAATTTTTGAGAACGAAGGAGAGGTAAGCGAAATTTTTGACCCAATTGTTGTCCATTATAATAAACAAGTGTGGAATTATCAAACCAATCAAATGGAATGGAAAGAGTTGCCTGTTACTTTATATCCCTATATAAATTCAAAAGGTGAAAATCATTTCTTTGCACCTGATGTGAAAGAACCATCTTTGCACGGTCAAATGATTACAGAGGAAGATAGAAGAATGCTTTTCTCGGAATATGAAAATTGGATGATGCAAACTAAAAAAGGAAAACTTAAGTTAGGTAACACTGTCAATATTAATACCTATGGATATGTTGTCACTGCCCATAAGTCTCAAGGGAGTGAATGGGATAATGTGTATATACTTGAAAAAATGAATTTTGGCAAAGACCTTGTGAATAGGGTTAGGTGGCTTTATACTGCAATTACAAGGGCAGCTAAAAAAGTAGTTATACCACATCAATTAATAGAACCTGGGCAAGGTCGTAGTTATGAAGAACTTAATCATATTATCAATAGAGAAGGTGCTATTGAGAATAATGATACAAATGAGAAATTACAAGAATTTACTGAAGGTCAAAGAATAGATAATAATAAAGAATTAGCTGCTAAGATAGCATCAAGACTTAAAAAGCAATTTCCATTTATTACCCCAAAAGCTGTTGAGAGAGTTTATGATAGGTATGGTAGGGAAATAGCAGGAAAAGCAATAGATGATATTGCTTATTGGAGCTTAACAAGGGGGACGCTTGATACGATTCCACATGAATATGCACATATATATATTGATTTATTAAGAGATATGCCTATTATCCAAAAAGGTATCCAAAAATTTATGATGGAGGGAGATACTTTAGAAAAAGCAGAAGAAAGACTTGTTCAATATATAGGTGAATATTATGCAAATAGAATACAAGTAGAGTCTATTTCTAAAAGAATTGGTATTTGGTTAAAGCAATTTTGGTTAAGTATTAGAAAAGCGTTTGGGAATATAAAGAAAGAACAGGTTGGGGACTATTTAGCTGAAAAGTTTTATCAAGATAGCATAGCAAAGCAAACAGTTCAAAAGACAGGCAAGGAAAGACTCCAGGAGATACCAGAGAACTCAGGTACATGGGTGCAGGTATATAATACTTTTGAGAATGGCTATAGAGCTTTTAAGTCATATTCAACAAAGCAAGGGTATAGAGCTGAAGGAGTAAGCATTGAGCAAGAACACGCATTAATAACTCATTATCTTGAGGGACTTTACAAAAAAGATATGAACTCCTTGTATGAACCAATTTTAGAACAATGGTTGATTGATAGGAAATATCCAGAAAATTCAGAAACTAGAGATATTCAACTTGAAATTATAATGGATGATTCAAAAAGATACTTTGATGACCTTTCAGAAGAGATAAATCAATTATTGACTATTTCTGATAGAAATCAAGATTTAAAAGTTCTATCGAAAAACAGCTTTACTCAAGTGCGAGGTCTTGGTGTGTTTAGTAATACAGATATATCTTACTTAGTATTTCAATCAAAAAACTCTGATGTTGAAACTTTTCATGAAGCTGTTGCAAGTATGTTAAGAATGCCTTATGAAAGCTTTACAGACACAAAGAAAATGTTTTCTATAAGACTGTACAACAGTTTGAACAATAGGTCGAGTACTAATAATGAAGTAGGGACTGAAGAATCAGAAAAACAGGATAAAACTCATTATGAACTTCTAATTGAATTAGATGGAAGTTTTACAATAACTCAAAAGGGGCCAGTTACTGGGGGCAAGACTAATCCTTCTCATGAAGTAAGAACATTAATAGAGAACGATATAAATATATCAGATATAGTCTGGATTCATGGTGAGGATATAAAAATAAGAACACAATTTGGTTACGGTCTAGAGGATAAATATGATTCCTTTAAATGGAAAGATTTAATTAAGCTTCAAAAGGCGTTAAGAAAACAAGGAATGATGATTGTACTAAATAGGGGTGAAAAAGAAAGATATGCAATTATTAAGTTAACCAAAGAGCATATTGAGAATGGTAAAAATGCAGAGGCTTATTGGGATGATAAAGAATTAACCAAAAAACAGATTGATAATTTTTTAGGACTTAGATTTGAAGGTATTGAGGGAGTTGATATAAATTTATTTAGAGCAGAGGAAATTGCAAGGCATGAGGCTATGGAAAGAATGTTTCCTGGCTATCTAAAAGAGCAAGGGGAAAAGGTTTTTAAAAGGATAAAACTCCCATTGACCCCTGGTGTTGTTTCTAAGAATATGCCAGTTGCTGTCGGACATATATTTAATAAAGATAAAGCATCTTTTGTTATTGAAAGAGATGGAAAAGAGGTAGAAGTAGAATCGTTATATGAGGTTTCTAGGGGAAATAAAAAATATAGATTAGATGGTTCTTCTTTAACATCCACCAGATTAATTAAAGCTATGATAAAAGCTTTTGGTATGAAGCCTGGAACGTCTAAGGTAAAAACAGTAATTCAGACGATAAATGAAAACCTTGATAAACTATTTGTAAAGCACAAGCATTTTCGACCCCCATACCCTGTTAAGATTTATGAAAACTATGGAAAGTCTAATCAAAAATTAGTAGCTGAAATAGATGCAGCAGGATATATAAAAGATTCTGAAGGTAAAGATATTGATGTTTTATTAACAGATGATGAAGCTAAGATTTTTGGAGGGGAATTTAGTGCTGGAAGAAATTTCTCAATCCCAGGAACAGCTTTTGGCTTACTGAATATGGAAGATAAGACCCACGATTCGGCAAAGGGGGTTATGCAATTATATAACTATATGCATAATCAGGAAATATTACAGGCTTGGAAAGAAGGGGTGTTCCCAAAGATAAGAGAAAAATTAAGAAAAGTTTTCTTATTAGGACAAGCTACAAATAGAAGAAATGCTCAACAAAATATCGCTGAATTTTTTAGAAGGCTATCTGCGAGCCCTAATGCTCTCCCCGATGTTGCTCATGAAATGTTTAAAAATGGTTTGGGTATGCATAAATTTGGAAGTACTCTTCTTGATAAAATTGTCCAGACTCAACTAAACCTTCCAGCTCTTGGTCTAGAAGGACAGCCAGGTATGATGGGAGATGTTCTTGTTGATTATACAGGGGAATTAGAATATCTTGAAGCAAGAGTTTCAATACAAGATGCTTCTAATATTATTAAAGCCTATATGGAAGATTCTGATAGTCATAATGATACGAGAGATTTCAAAACACTTCAACGACATGGAATGGATGCAATAAATGAATGGCTAGAAACTGCTAATTATAAAATGCTAATCACTCGTTCGCCTGTTTCTCATTTAGGTGGAGCTAATATGGTTACTGTAAAAGAGCTTCATAATAGGCAGGGTCAAGTACATTTACATCCTCTTCTTATATTTAAAGATTTAGAAGGTGATGGGGATGGCGACAAGGTTAATTTAGAAAAACTTTCTCCAAGAATGGAAGAATTATTTGTATCAACATATGAAGCGTTGGATGTAAAGGCTGTTGATTTAAAGAAATATCAAAAAGGTAAAAAGTCTTATGATTTAAGCAGAAGAGAAGATTTATATAAATTAATTGAGGCTATTACTTGGGGACAAAAAGCTGTCCCAGAGATTGCAAACGCAGCTCTCTATTATGGTATTTTACAACAAACATTTAATTATGTTGAAATAAAACAATCAAAAGGAAATACTTATCAATTACAATTAGTTGGATTAAATGATAAGATAACAGATGAAAGGAAAGATGGCAACAAGGTAGTTTCTGGGAGTGGAATTACAGACACATTTAGTGAATTACTAAGAGTTTATTTACAAGCAGCTGTTGATAATGTTGAGTTTCTTTTATTGGAAGGTTGGAATTATGAAATGACTGATTTTCGTTCAAAGATGTTTAAAAGAAGCGATGGAAAACCATTGACAGAAGGTGATGTGCAAGTTATTACTCGTTTATTAAGTGAATTAAAACCAGCGGCTGATATAAGAAGAGGCAGAGACCATCAGCGAGGTGCACATACTCTTTCTAATAGTATTTCTCTTTCTGTTTTATTGAAAAAGTTTACAGATAGTAAAAATAATATATTCTCAGGGCTAGATTTTGAAGAATTAGCTGGTGTTATTAGAAAAACTTCATTTAAACGTGAAGGTACAAATTTTGTTTTACATCCTACTGAAATGATAGCAACTGAGGTTGCAAAATTTTGGGAAAAATATTCAAAAGAAAACCCGTCGTGGGCTGGAAGTCCCCATATATTAAATGAAAATGTATATTTTAGTGCTCATGTCTATGCAATTTCTCAGATGCAAGATAAGATGCGAGATGAGATGACAAGTGCTAAAGTAGAAAAAGGTGTTGATTATGGGAAAAGAATGGGGAATCAGTTTGCAAGAATGTTTAAAAATATGGAAGAGGCTGAAAGTATTGGCATTGATGGATGGAATACAAACGAGGAAATGATAAATTTTGCTACAGATTTCTCCCCACAGTTTAGAAAGCTTACTAATAAAGAAAAAAGAGCTGGTGCATATGCTTTTCTTGAGGGATACGATAGGGCTGTTGGTGGTCAGCTTAGACAGGTTGCAGAAATAGGGACTCTTCCTCCATTTAGTAGTGACACCAAACGACTTCAGTTAATTGATAATAGCGTTGTGGGTGAATATCTTGAACATTATCATCGTTTTCTTTATGAGGAAATTAATAAAAGGGATAGAGACTATACAACAGATGCAGGAAAACTAAAACATTCAGAATTTGATTTAGCTCCAATTAATTCTATAATCAGTAGGTCTAAACTAGATATAAAGAGGTATTGTTAGATGAAATCATGTGATGTAAAAAAGGGGACATTGAATGCTCAAAATCTTCATGATAACAAAGAGGAGAGAATATTTTATAATAATATAAATATGTCTCAAGAAGATAGAGATATGGTGGGCAGTGTAAGAGAGTTTTTTAAAAGGATTATTCAAGGAAGTGGCGCAGCAGTCACCAATAAAGAAAAGCAAGATTTTCTTAACAGGGAGTATGGTAAAGACGCAGAGAGGAATGGTGTACTTCTTGATTTATTAGCTGTTTTAGAGGCTAATCCTCAAATTCGTGAGATGATTCATGATTTAGCACTTATACAATTAATAAAAACTCAAAAGAAAACTGCTATAATTAAAGATATTGCAGCAAGTAAGGAACTTTTAAAAACGCTTCCTGATTATAAAGAATCCTATAATGAAAAAGAAGAAAAGCAAATTAAAGATTTTGCAGATAAGCATGGCATTGAATATAAAGGCTATGACCCAACCAATGAGATTTTAAAATCTATCCATTTACAAATGGGTGGCTTTAATTATTCATCCCTTTCTTTGGGTTCTTTAAGGTTTTTATACAATCGAGCATCTGAGATAGTTGAAAATGGTTTTGGCGAAAAATTAAAAGGTGTTCTTGGGAAATTTAGATTAGAAGTTTCGACTGCATTGGGACTTGCGAAATCAGATGCAAGTGGGGCTATATATAATATGGCTAAAAGTATAGTTAGCTATACATCAGATATTACAAAACATATTAACAGGTTTCTGGAGAAAAACTCATTTAAAGATACTGCATTTGATAAGCTATCTAAGACTAGAACTTATGGTATGAATAAAGTATTTGAGATGTTTGAGGCTTTTGCTTCTAGACCAGATGTTTTAAGTGAGGAATTTAGAGAGAGTTTAGAATATGCTGATGAGAAAGCTATTGATTTCTTTAATAGATTATTGTCAGGATGGGTTATTTGGGATAAAAGTAGAATGGAATATATGATTCATTCAACCTACGATAGAGTTCCAGATGACAAAGGTGGATGGTTAACATATGAGTCAACAGGTGATTATGTTTATAAATATCAAAATCCTGTAACCTTTAGGGAATATTTAAAAAAGAGAAATGAAACACGAAAATTAACCAGAGAGGAAAAAGGTGAAAGGGACAGGTTTCATAGGTCTTTCTTTATAGATGAAACTTATGTCCAAATGGTTGAACAGTTTATGTCAAGCAAGGATAATATTGATATTATAACAGACCTATATGATAAGGCAATAGGAGTCCATGAAGAAGTTTTTAGATATGCTAAAAAAGAGTTTGAGAAAGCTCATAATCAATTAATGATTGAATTGAAACAATATTTTCCAGGATTAGACAATGATGAAATCAGAGTTTTATTGGAATCTCGAAACGTTGAAAAAGAGGAAATATTTCAAAATTTATCTAAAGAACAACAAGCCGATTTAAAGTATATAGTAGATGCTTTTGGCTCTTATTCTATATTAGACCCTTACTTTTTTGGTATGCAGGGCTTTGAAGAGAAGACAGGGACGTTTCCTATCATATATAATCAAGATTATTTTCAAAATGTTATGTGGGAAGAGGCTTTGAATGAAGCTAAAATTAGACATAGGACAGCAGAATCTAAATTAAATACTGCTAGAGCAGCTTATATGTCAGATAAAAAAGATATGGGACTTCAAGAGATTTACAGAAAAGCTAAAAACGAAGAAAAGTCTTTATACAGTGAACTTGCTAGAATGGAAATGATAAGAGATAGATTTGATGAGTATCCTCAAGATATTAAAGGTAATATAGTGCCACTAGCGAGAGATGTTGCTCCTTTAAAAAGAATTACAAACTCATTTGATGTTAGGAATCAAAGGGCAGATAAGCTTGTTTACTCAGAATATCTGAATAGAATGTTTAGTGGGTTGCAAAGAAATAAACTTTCTGTTGAATTATTAAAATCTTTAAGAATGGCTAAGTCTAACTCTGTTAAAGATGCGATAGTTTCTCAATACAAAGGCATTAATAATGACCCAACTGCTAGGTCTAGCTTTATGGGAGTTCCTATTGATTTAGCAAATGTGACAGTATTCCTTAATAAAGTACCACTTGTTAATGTTTCTACTGATACTTTGTCTAGAAAGATAAGAACATTTAATAGTTGGATTACAGGTATGCACCTCAGAAGAGGTTCTTCGGCTATTTTAAACTATACTGCAATACAAGAAGGATATTTTCATCTTGGTATAAAAACTATGCAAAAAGCAAGAAAAATCATGAATCAACAGAAAGAAGCAGTTGATAAATTGGTTAGGATATCTGGGATTGTAGACTTTAGTGAATTTATACAGCAAGGCTTGGTTAAAAAAGCAACTGATATGGATTTAACTGAAAAACAAGCTGATAAAGTTGTTATGGCTATACTTAAATATTGGAAAGATATTAGTAGTGGAAAAAATAAAAACGCAGCTTTAAGAGAATTGAGGAAATATCTAATTATAGAAGCTGAGAACATTCCTGGCGCAGGTGAATTATCGCCTAGTGCAAGAATAAAGAAAAGACAAAAAATAAGAAGACAGAAAAAGGTAAAAAGGTTTGTTAATACTTTTGCAAATTATGCTATTGAAAAACAGTACGATATGAAAGCAACTGTTAAAAATATTCCATATAAGGTTTGGGGTAGAACATGGATGAGTTGGGGGCAATTGCAAAGAGAATTTAATTTATCAATGGGAGTAACCGAGACAAAATTAAGAACATGGCAGTTTATGGCAGGAATTGTTTCTGCTATGGAAGCTGATTTAATACCTCAAGTTCCATTAGACCAATTAGAAGGAACAGATTTAGAAGCTGCGATAGAGATTGGTAGACAATATGTACAATTAACTGCTTTTAGTGTGGGTCGTGAAAATATTGGTGAAATTAGTAGAGGTGAGGTAGGAGCATTTTTAACAAAATTTAAGTATTTTGGTATGCAAAAATTTGCGGCTGATTTAGATAAGTTTAATTCAGCCTTTCAACAGTTGCAAAAAACAACGGAGGAAGGTGAAAAGGAATCATCTGTTAAGACTATGACTAGATTGTTAGGTATGACTTTTAGGTATAGAAAATATCCTCAGACTGAATTAAGAACAACACATCCTGAAGTGGCTACATTTAGAAGCTGGATGGCAATACAAGGTGTTCTTACATCTATATTTGATTTAATAGTATTCGGGCCATTTGCTGCTGCTAAATATGTTCCTGGAGTTAGGAATGCGATTTATGCATTACCTGGAGTAAGGACTCTTGGGGGCATGACTTCAGATTTAATATCTTTATCACTTTTAGTTCCTAATACATTACTAGCATTATCTTTTGGTTGGGGAGAAGATGATGATGATATTCAAGATTTATTTGATTATTATATGAGAAGAACTATGGTTGGCTATGGGGTGACATGGACATATGATAATTTTTTACTATTATTGTCAATGTTAAAGGATTCGGATGATGAGGAAAAGGCAAGGAATATCAAAAAATCGCTTTCCCCCATCATGCCGAAAGATGTCGACTACATTCCTGGTCGACCTGTTGATAAAGGTATAGGTTGGATTGTTGAAGAATATCTTGATTAATTAAAAATTATTCTAAGTATAATAGCTACTATTGTATATATAAGAATAAATGGTAACATAATTAATCCTACTCTAAATGCTGTTTTCATAACCATATACCGCAATACATAAAGCATCAGCTGTGTTTAGCGTAGCTTTAATTTGTGTTTTTTCTATAGCTATTTGTTTTAATTTATTTTTTCTATCTTTTTTGATTTTAGGCAATGGTGCGAAGTGTTTTTGCCATTTTTGAGGTGTGATAAATTCTATTTCTATATTTAAAGCAGATAATATTCCCTGCCAGATGCCAAAATTCATACCGAATTTAAACGCACTGCTTCTAGCATCTGTTGGGAATGCGTGTACACTTTCCAGAAAACATTTAGGTTTTATAGCAAACGTCTTAAAAGTTTTAAGTATATCTGTCATTTCATTAATTGTTTTAGGGCATTTGTATGCAGTCCAATATTCTTGTTTGCCTATTGTATATTCATCTCGTGTTATTATCCTTGCAATTCCTCCACTTTTACCAGGGTCTATGCCTATAATGTGTATATTTCCTTTGGTTCTGTTTATAGCTTTTCTCATTATAATCTATTTGTATTTACTTCGTTTATCTGCTCACCTTCAATTATCTGTTTGCCAATTTTAAGCAAATCTTCTTTTAATTTATTGTAGGATTCTTTTTCTTTATCTTTTCCTAAAGCATATCCGACATCTAGTCTTAATACAACTGCTTTTACTAATTGTTCTATTTCGTTTTTTGATAATTTTATTGTTGCTGTTGTAACATCCATTAGAACATTGCTCTCGAACTGTCTATTTTAACTGTGTTCTTATTTTTCAATCTTTTTTGTTCCATTCTTGCCATGTCTCCACTGTCATAAAACTTGCATTTACTGCCATTGAATCCCATTACATATGTACCTACTTTACCATATCTTGCTTTATCGCATATTACTTCTATTTCATTCTTGTCATATTTTTCATCATCGAAGTTGTAACCATAGAATACGAATAGAGCTGTCTCAGCAGTTTGCTCAATAGCACCACTTTCTGAAAAGTCAGACATCTTAGGTCTTGGCTCTAGTCGTTTTTCTATTTCTCTATTTAATTGTGATACAAGTATAGCACTACAATTTTCTTTTTTGCACACCCATTTATATTCTGTTAGTATATCTTCAATTTCAAATCTTCTATCTTTACCTTTTTTATTGGCGACTTTAATTAATTGTATATAATCATCGATAACAACATCGGGTTTTTCTCTTTGTATCTCTCTTATTGCATCATCTAGAGTCCTTATATCGTCATACATAATTAAATTCTTTAATTGTTCTTTAATATCACCTGCCATTAGTTCAATAGTTTCTATTCTGCCTTTTTCAATATCACCTACACGCAAATCCTGATATGATAATCCATCGCTTTCCATAACAAAGAACTTCTTCATCATTTCTGCGTTACTCATCTCACGATTGAAAAGCATCACCTTATATCCTTGTTTTAGCAAACTTATCGTCAGATTAGTAGTAAGTGTCGTCTTACCATGTCCAGGTCTACCACCAATAACTGTTATTTCTTTCCTAGTCATCCCACCTGCTATATTATCTAATGGAGCATAACCAAACTTTATAATATTCTTACCTGTTTTAAGAGTATCTATTGTTTCATTAACAATTTCTGATATATCTCTCTTTTTACTTGGTGCTATTTCTAATAATTCATTAATTAATCTTGCGTGTTCATGCAATAATTGTTCTGCTTTTTCTTCTTGTTTATCAAAGCTTGTACTGTAAAGTTTATGTGCGGATTTTATTGATTCTCTTTTGATGTACTTTTCCCAAATAATCCTAGCATAATGTTCTATATTAGCGACTGTTGGTACTTTTTCTGGTAATCCTGTTAAATAAAACATATCTAGATTTGAATTTGATGTCATATCTTTTTTGTCTTTTAAATTCTGAGATACTGTAACAGTGTCTATTGCTTCACCATTTCTATGCATTTCACTACAAACTTCCCAAATTAGCTTTGTCTTATTGTTATAAAATGCATCTCCATCTCTTATCCATCCATTACATTTTTTAAATATTTCATTACCTTTTAATAAAATAGCACCAATAACAGCTTCTTCTGCTTCTATTGAATTGGGAAATGTTTTTAGTCCCATATATCCTCCTTAAATTAAACTCATCTGCTGATTAGCAGGTTCGTAGTTAGTAATTACTATTTCATTCTTATAATCTCTTTTTTGAGTTTGCCCTGAATATTTCACTGGTATCTTTTTGATTAAGAATTCTTTATACAGTTCCATTACTATTTCTCTATCATCATAGCTTATCATGAAGTTTGCACCTGCTTTGTCTATTGTTTTAACTAATTCTGCCAATTCTACGTGGTCTTTTTCTTTAAATGAATGAAAATAGTAATCACTTCTTTCTCCTGCCTTTATATATGGAGGGTCATAGTACCAAAAATCACCATCTTTGACTGGATAACGCTTATGTAATTCTCTGAAATCAAGATTTTCTATAACTGTGTGCAATAGTTTAGTTCTACCGTAATGCATGAAATCCAATACATCTGTGTCCCAATCATCTTCTTTTGACATTGGACAGAAATAGTTGTTGTTGAAAGTATTCATTATTATATAATAGTATTTAGCTGCTCTTTTGTAATCTGGAAATTCTCCCATATGTTTATCATTTAATTCTAATCTAAAATTATAAAGCAGATGTCTTGATTTAGGTATCATTCTGCAATATTTTTTAAATGCAGCAAAGTCTTCACATATAACATGGTATAAGTTTGCAATATCGTTATCAAAATCATTTACTATACTAAGGCTTGCATTAACTTTTCTAAAGTACATTGAAAGACCGCCTGCAAATACTTCAATGTATCTTTTATGTTCTGGTATCATAGGTACTAAAACCTTACTTAGCTGATATTTTCCACCATAATAGGGTATTATGACAGGGCAGTCAGACCATTTGAATGATGACATCTATTATGCAGTAGCCCATTTCTTTACTGATGAATACAATTTGTTTTCTAATTGGTGGGTTGTATTGTATTTTCTATTCATTTTATGTGTATTGATATATGTAGCAACATTGTACAAATCCCAATATGTTTTTGGCTTGTTTGCAATCATATACCGTGCAATGAACACTGACATTGTGGAAGGGAAGAGTTCTATAAGCTTGATTATGTGAGACTGTTTGAGTTTAGTATCTTTTAGTAATGGTAGTTGTCTGCCTTCTTCTTCTGTTTTCTCAATGACATCAACGATTACTTCTTCTAAGTTATCTAAATTGACATTTCCAATATTATGCTTATAATTATACTTTTCAATTATATTACCTATAATCATACCGTTGCTACAAACTAGCCTAAAAGCACCTGACAATATATGAACTTGCAAACTTCCATCATAACTATTTTTAATTATGACCTCAGGATGCATTTCATCGCCTTTACTAATTTCTATTAGCGAATTTGGTAATGACCATTTCCATATTGTACGCTGTCCATCGCCTAAACTAACTGCTTCTCGTAATTTTGCTTTATGCTGCTTTAAGATTGGTTCAGCTGCCTTTACTATTTGGGAGTTAGGTACTAGCTTATATTCATCTGTCATACAGCTCAATACCTGGTTAGTATCTTCTCGTACTATAAACTTATAACCTGTATTTACATTTACATCACTTATGCCAGCTTCACTATTATAAGCAAAGTTAGCAGGGTATTCTTTTACGGGAAACAACGTTGATTCAATTGACATTAATCCTCCTTTAGTTTTACAACAGATGGTGGCTTACCAATCATCCGTCTTTCAAACTGTTTTTGTTTATCTTTATTTGAATTGTGATTCAGAATTATTTGTGTTAAATATTTAAACCCTTTACCTTTATAGTAATAATTACCATTTAGATATTGTTGAATTCCATATTTTACAATTTCGTCTGAAACCTGTGATACCCCTTGATAAAAATAATATTCTTTTATTATATCATTTTCACTTGGGATGTTTGTTGTTATACTACTAACAACTTTTCTCATTATACTTTTAGTGAATCTTGAGCGTTTTCTTTTTAGTTTTGCTATTAGTCTTGATGGGTTAAAAGTATTAGATGATTTTTTAGTGTATCCACAACATGGACATTTATAATTAAGTACTGTCACTTTCTTCCATATCTTTAAACAGTGGCTTTTTTTCTTTATCTTTTATTTCTTTAGCTGCTTCTATGAAATATTTTGCTCCATCAACCGATGCTCCTGGTCTCCATCCTAATAATTGAAAATAATCTTCAAGTTCTTCTGTCTTTTCGTTCATAGCCATATCGTGTATTTGTCCCATTTTACTCATTTGTTTTCTTTCTTGGCATTCTTCTGCCTCCTTTTTTTAACTTGATTAGATGTTCTCCCCAGCCGACTCAGCTGGGCGTTTTTCTTTATTTTTTCCCTTTTACGGGCTTTAGCTTTTCTGTTCGGCATCAGTTTTCTTTCCTATTAGTTTTCCTAGGGAAGTTCCTTGATACCACCACCATCCATTCCCATTTTCTTCAAATAATGCTTTTCTATCAGCAATGTATTTTGGGTCATCAATATCTTTATAGGGGAATCTCCCTTTAGGACTTTTTCTCCAGTCGTGGAGATTTCTATCTTCTTCTTTCATGATTCCTCCTCGGTTTAGAAAGAGAGAGCACCTGCCACATACCTGTATCAGATGCTCAATCTTACAAAGTTTAATTAGTATCTTTGTTTGCCAACAGTCAATACACTTTTTCTTTGTCAAGCCTCTTTCTGTTTTTATATTTTCTTGGGGTTTTTAAGTCAGTTTCATCGTTAAAATCAGTATTATAGTTATACTTATACATATATTTTAATCTTTTATGTGCCTTTGTATATTTATCTTCATAGTTTTTTAAAATAGCCATTTTTAATCCAATGTTCTGCTAATGTTATTATACTAATTATGCTAAAAAATATTATTACAAAAGATACTGCAATCCATACTAAAGAACCTGTTATTGTTATTAACCATTCCATTATTTAATCTCCTTTATTTCTGTCATATTAGAAATTATTCTTTTACCAAGATACGAATCAGGATTATCTTTTATAGGTGTTGATGTAATTACTACTCTTGCATTAACGTTGGAATCTAATAATATTCCTCGTGTTCCACTACTTGTTTTGAATAAAGAGCCCACTGGAATGTCTTTTAAATACTTATATCCAGGAGCTGGCTTGGATTTAAATCCATTTTTTAATGCTCGTTTTACTAATGTTTTTATTTTCATGTGGTTCTCCAAATTAATGAGGCTAGAGCCATAGCATATGCTGCCACCCTCTTGTTTTATTGTTTAGATGCACCTTGTTGGAACATACTGGCAATACCTAGCCTCAAGTATATACGACTAATCTAGTCGCATTTAGAAAGGAACGTCATCAGAGCTGACTTCATCAGCTGCTAATCTTTGACCATCCTTCCAATTAGTGGCAGTAAATACTTTCCAAGTAGAGCGTTTCTCTCCATCTTTTTCATAGAACTCTCTATTTAGTTTAGCTAAAGCAGGAAGACCTATTATATCTTCTTCTTCTACTTCTGCTAATTGTGTTTTACCGTCCTTTGTTTCGGGAAACTGAACGCCAAGTCCTTGAAAGAACTCAACATATGTTCTATTTCTCCAACCTTCACCTTCTCCTGGATTTTCTGTTAACCATATCCCCTTAGATTTGAACCTTTTCCCTTTCATAAATGAAGCTGATATTTTTACTTCATTACCATCTTCATCTTCAACTGGCATTAGTTCATCTTCTACATATCCATGTTTAATGATAGTCATTTTAGATACTTCATCCGCTATTTGAAATTCTATATTGAAGACTTTTTGTTCACCAAATTTGGTTTGAACAGTTCTTCCTTCAAATGAACTTACATGAGCAGGATATGTACCTGGGGCTATTGCAATTATACCATCTGTGCTAACATCGTAAACAGTGTCTGTCATATTAATCAAAGTATCACCTCTTAATTAGTTTTGATTGTTGTTGTGTATTCGTTTATTAAAGTTGTGACTTTTGTTCTTAGCTCAGTCATCTTATTGCTATAGTCAGCACCATTTAATCCTTGAAAATAGAATTGAGGCGTTACAAATGTGCCACTGGCAGTTTTAACAACTCTCTTTTCATTACGAGTTCTAGATGAAACAAGACCTTTATCTTGCATTTCCTGTAAAGATGCTTTTGTTAAAACACCTTCTTTTTGCAGAGCTTCTGCTTCTGCTACTGTTAGTTTACCCATTATGAGTCTCCTTGTTATTATTAAAATCTTCAGGCATAGGAAAGTGACCATTATCTTCTATTGAGTATGAAAAGTAACTTGGGTTAATAGATACTGATTCTTTATTTTCAGTTTCAAAACACATTATGTTTTTACCCATAATATTTCTTGTTCCTTTGTATACTATTCTTTCAAATACTTTACCATCATTAGTCCCAACAGAATAGACCAATCCTCTTTCTAGTAATTCATTATTAAAACTACTTGAATCTATTTCTATCATCCTGCCAACCTTTCTAGTTTTGCCAAACTTGCTTTATAGTTACCACTATTTATAGTTCCATTTTCTATTAACGATTTAACCTTTTCAAACTGTTCATCATCAACACTTAAAGCCACTGATGTTAAATTAGCTGCCTGCTCATCATCTAATGTAGGGTCATCGGAACGATATACATCAGCTGCTATGTCCATATAGACATTGAATGCTTTCTTCATGCAATCTGTATTAGCTGATTTAATATCATTACCAATTTCTACAAACTCTTCTGAGCCACGCTTAGTTTGAATCCTATGAGCAGCCACCATATCTCCATCACGCCATAGACCATTATCTAACCATCTTAATCTGCCATGAACTACATAAGCTGCAGTACCTAGAGCTTCTGACTTTATTATAGTCCAACTCCATCCAGGAAATTGTTCATTTGCTATTTTTTTCATGTATGACAGTTCAACATAATCAAATCCCATTTTTTTCTTTACTAAGCCTTTTGGTGTTTCTATTTTCCCGACATTTTTATGCTGATTTGTAATATTTTTAAGTGAATCTTGAATTATATCCAAGTTCACATTGGTTAATGCTAAATCATTAGCCATTATTCCACGCCTCCTCTTCTTTTATTTTTTCTAATAATCTTTGTAAGTAAACACACATATCCATAGCTTCTTCTAATGCCTCTGTGACCCATTGTTCAGTTGATTTTTCAACTTCGTGTATTTTGTCACCATGCTTTTTATTAGAAACTATTGCTCTGTTTGAAAACTTTATCATAAGATTGTTTACTGTATCATCTTTACTTATATGGAATACCATTCTATCATTTACCTGTTTCACTATATACCTTGACAGTGTATATCTTTAAAGCCACAATATCTACATTCCCAATTCATCATAGGTGTACCATAGCTACCAGGAATTAGTTCTGCTCCATTATCAGATGATACATCTTCTAATGTGTCATTTACTTCTTCCCAATATTCAATAGCACTACCAATCCATTCAGCAGGTAACCTTTCTTCTCTAAAAGCACTTGTATCTTTATTATACCATAATATGCTCATATCAATATTGGTTGTTTCAAGCTCTTCACCTAAACCAAATGCATATGTTCCTAGCTGTAAATTATAATTGACACTACCATTCTTTTCTTTATTTCTGCCAAACTTCATCCTCCATTTGTATGAAGCAGATGTTTTAATATCATAGAGTTTTATATGCTCTTGTTCTCTATCATAAATAGCAGCATCTAAGTGACCAATAACGTTTATTTCAGGTATTTTTATTTGATGTTCAATGTACAATTTCAATTTTGTATCTGTACGCCTAAAGTAATTCTTTAAGCTCTCTTGGATATCTTCATGAACTATTGTACCTAATCTAAGTAATCTCATAACCCTTTTTTCAAGGGGTGGTTCGGGAAGATTTTTGCTCTTTAAATATTGTTTTCTAAAGCAACTTCCTGCCGATGAAGCACTATAAATACCTTGATGCTCTTTATACTTTTCACGATTTTTTGTATTTTTTTCAGTTAACCAATCTGCATATGCAGACTCAACAAAACCAGTAATATCTTTCATATTTCCTCCACGAAATTAGGTCTAAATTTAACAATAATAGGACTTAACTCAAAGACAAATCGCTATTAAAGGTGTGGTTCGTTCATTGCCATTGGAGAGAACCTATCTCTCCACTTAGTTTCTTCTTCTTTTCTGCCTTTATAAGTATCTTCATCTCTAAGCTCTTTATGTTTAGCTTGAAGTTTTCTTCTTATTCTTGTAGCAGATTCCCATTGAGTTAGATGACCTTCAACTAAATAGTTCAAAAAATGAACAGCCGATACAGCTTTTATGTCACCGCTATAATGTATCGCTTTAAGGTCATCAAACCATATTCGTGCCATTAAGGTCAAATCAGACTTCTGATATTTAACATTTTCAGCTAATAGTTTTTTTACTCTATTTCTCATTTCTTTCGTCCTTTGCTACTTTCATCATTGCCCATATTAACCACATTAGTAAACTGAACAGTATTATATATGTTGCTATTCCTAACATATTATAAATCCTCCACTCTGTTGACAAAATGTAGCAAATGCTTTAACATTATCTACATTAAATGGATAGTGAGATATCCAGTTTTCTTTATTCTGAGCTTTTTTCCATTGAGTACGATATGGCTCTGGATAATCAGCAGGTACTAAGTCATCACCATGTTTAGCTTTGCAATTTTTACTGATTTTATCCATTTCTTTTTTAACTTTTTTATTATGAACATCTGCTTTTGCTTTTGCTAATTCATATCTTCTATGTACCATATCAACAGTCCCATCAGCTAGATTTTCAGACAGTCTTTTTCCGATTTTTATAGCTTTATATTTTGCTATCTTTCTACCATCGTTATAATTTCCACTTTCCATATCTTTTTCACTCAAGAAATCATCACAAGTATTACATACAAAGTCCCATAACGGTCTCCACCACCAGACATTATTACGAAAATAACTGCCTGGATTATCTTCTCTAAATTGGTCTTGTAATTCAAAATACCTATCTGTAGTAGCTTCAGGTATATCCATTGACCAATCTAACCATCCATCTTTACCATATAATTTCAATATGTCATTATATTCTTGTAAATGTTCTGTGTTTATTGTTGGGTCTAACCCAGTTAAATCGAATCCCATAGTAATCTCCTATTTGCGATGAATGGCACCGTAGACATTTCCGTCTTTTTGAGGTACTCTTTCATCAAATTTTAAACGACATTTATCCAAAACGACAACTAATCTTCCTCCCTCAACATACGCATCAACAATTTTATCAGGGTATTTGCTCTTTATTTCTGCCATTGATATTTCTTTTAATCTTTCAATAACAATGTCGTCCTGCTTATTTTTCATTAATTTCATTATTTGTCCTTTCGTCTTCAAGTAATGAATCAGTGTCTTTATCTCCAGTAATAACAGGTGGTTCATTTGTCCATGCTTTTTTCAATTTATCATAATCACGCATTATTGTGAACCACTGTTCTTTGCTTAAATTTGTCATTTCTCTTGCTTGTGGGTCAAACATATTATATGTTCCACTTTCTCGAACTTCTTCAAACTTTAAAAAATCTTTTTGTGTTACGCTAATTGACATTCTTTGTCTCCTTTTATCATATTTTGGGTGTGTTTGCCCTATTAATCTTCTATTTCTTTCATAAGATTTACGTTTCATCTATCACCTCTCATTGTATCTTCATCTGGTTCATAGTCTAACAGGTCTAATTCTTTACCGCAATCATCACATGATATGCCTTCGCTAATATTCGTATCATATTCTCTTGCTTGATATGTGGTATTTTTATGTGAGCAGTCAGCTTTATCACTGTCGTTACCATATAGTTCTTGGTCTGATGGTCTTGCATCCAATTCCATGTCATGTATATCAGGCATATCTGTTTCTCCTTCTTTTGTTTGTATAATCTACAAGTTTACCATTCCATTCAAAATATTGCTCGTCTTCGTGATGAGACTCTTGTGAGTTTGTGTAGTAAAACTTCTCAATTATCTGGACAATATCTATTTTGAACTCATCACTGACGTATGGTTCTAATGCATATTTACCAACTGAGATAAATTGTTTTGAGTAGCCCTCATCATTGCTAACACCAATATCAAACCAGCCTAAGTCCAGCCATATATATTCATCTGGGTCGACTTCTTTTAAAGCTTGTATTTGGCTTGCAGATTGTGATTGTCTAAGTTTCATTTATTTCCTCTTCTTTTAATTCATTATTATATCCCATTACAGTTTCAAGCATCTCTAGTTCTGTTATATCTTTGAATATATCAGTATCTTCATTCATATATCCTAATCGTATGAACTTCTTTAACTCTGAAACTTTATCAACATACAATGAAAGTATTTCATCTTTTGTTAGATTTTTCATAATTGTTTACCTTTCTTTACATCTATCAACTATAAACATAAATTCATTATGTTCTTTCATCAAATTTTTATCACTACAATATTCTACCCTGTCTGTATCGTTATTATATATTTCAAAATAGTTAAATTCTCCATATCTGAAGAACATATGATATGATAGGTTTCCTCTTTCCCATGTAATGCCAAAAAATGCTTCATCGTATACAATATCTATTAGTCCTTTGCATAATGATATATTCCATCCATTTTTATGCATTGATTTGTATTGAGTTAGTTGCATTAACATTAGAAATTTCCTTCTGCTACTTGTAAGCAAGTTAAATCGAGTGCATTACGCCACATTGTTACTACTTGAGTTCTATCGTCAAGTACAAACAGTATATCCCATTTATCTTTAATAGATTTAAGATATATTTCATGTTTTACTATAGAATCTTTTCTATAATCACCACTTTCTCTCATAAATAATGAGTAATCATGACCTTCAATGAAATCGTGAAAACATTTCTTTAAAAATACACGAGTTTCTTCTCTGTACATATCTTCACGGCCTGAACAAAATACTATATGATGAGTCTTTGCGAATGCACTACATATTTCAAGTATTGGCATATTTATTAAATCTCTGTCACAAGTACTGGCATCATACCAAGTTCTGCCTTTATGCTTTAACGCTAAAGTTCCATCTAAATCACACATTATCGCGGGCTCATTCCTTATAATTACATCATTTTCATACACTGTATCATTTTCTTTGTTCACTATTGCTATCATTAGCATTCTCCTAATTTGATTAAAAAAAGTTTGGGGATATAATGCCGAGTCCCTTCACATCATCTACTCAGTTGTTCACATATTGTAGAGTGCAGAGCAATCCTCGATATCGTATCACTAAATGAGTGAGAGTCCCCACATCATTATTTCGGCAATAGCCTTTGTTTGATTAACTTCACAGCTTAAGGTAGCTGTATATCCCCTCGGATTACCACACATCCAAATTTGATTGACCTGAGATTACAGTCATTAGCGACAAGTCTTTGAGAGGATTATTGTTTCCCTCTTTTATCCACTAATCTTGCGATTAGTATCCTGTCAGACACAATGAGTAACGCTCATCACTCGTATCGGTTAAGTTATCTACACAGTTAATAACTACAGTGCAAGTCTGCCGACCGCCTAAGACTTATAAAGTCACCTGAGCTTTCACCATGAACATCAAATCTTTCGGATTTAATGCACCTCATTGTTTCAGAGGTAAAGTGTCCTATGCTCTCAACCGTCAACAGACTATTGATTTTCTTTATTATTATGAATAGCAGGTATAGCCTGCCAATCTTAATTGGTAAAGAAGGGTATGGTGAAGGTAGTGCTGCTGATTGTAGTTCTCACTCTTTCGAGCAAGTATACTACGACTACCTCCTATACTTATGTTTTGCGACAAACATAGAATATGGTCTTGACAACTATTATCTTAATCTTTCGACAAGATAACATATATCGACTATAAATAGCAACTGCTCGCACACTTATGCCATTTACTATGGGTTCTCTTATTGGTATCACTACCTCATTGTACTTTACCCAAGCACAAATATAAGACTTAGCCGCTCAAAGAGACTTAACTTTAGCCTTACATATAACCCAATTGCATACTCAAATACTATAAATAGTATCGCTTATAACATCTCTTCAAGATGCTTCCACTTTATACCGATTACTCGGTTTATCTAACGACTATATGCAGCCGACTCATTTAATGTCTGAGTAAGACAAATTTTTGTAAGACCAATTATTTATTTTAGTACATTATTGGTTTGTTTTATAGTGATATCTTACTTTACACTTTCTCAGGCTTACCACATGAGATTGACATTCGTTAGAATCATCAGTAGCGGGGGTAAGAATCGAACTCACGAAGTCTGGCTTATGAGACCAGATAGGATACCAATCCTCCACCGCTATCTTTTATTTTATTCATATTGATATGTTCTCATACCACTTGTATAAGAAATAAAACGAGAATAATAGTAATGTAAAACACATACCTATTAAACCAACAAATATCCAATTAGATATTGTTACCGTTTGTATACCGTCATTGAAATTTACAACACCAGTGATTTGTAATACAACAGCAATTGTCATATACACTGCGATGCCAAATAATGCACCGAAACAACCTTTGATTATATTATCCATAGATAGCGTCTCCTTGTTTATTATAAAAAGATTATGATAAAGTCTCATTACTTATGATTCACTAAGTTGTTCCTTAAATAGTGTCAAGCATCAGCTATACTCTATTAGAGATACTGAAAGTCCGCTGCACGGTACGGTTGTCGACTTACCATAATGATAACTTTATCAAAGATTTGATGAACCATTATCTAAATACTAATGGTAATACTACACTATTCATCTTTGTGTAAGGGTCATTCTGTTGCCAAGTTACCCTTAAAATAGAACTCCGAATCTTATTCATGTGGTTGCCCACGTTATGCCATATAATCTAAACATTGCTGTCTAGAGATGGAAAAGTATAGCCAATGGTCAGTCCCTTGAACTATAACTACCCATACTTTAGCATAAACATCAAATATTAAGCTCAATGTGGTAATCTCCTTTAGTTAGAAAGTTATTTAAAGCGTGTTTATTGGTACAATGATGAGCGAAGCGATATAATATTGTGTCGAAGACACCTAAAATAAAAGATATTGAAGAAATCTCTGATTTCTACCTTGTTTCCTAAAAAAACAATAGTTGAGAAGAGCAATCATTCGCTTTGTGTGGTAATCAAGCAACTATGCAAATACTCTTCTCTAACTAAATGTTTCGAGAATGGGCTATACTATCTATTTGTTTCAATAGCACAACCCAAACCCTTGAAATACTACGCTACGCCATCCTCATCATCGTCTTCACTATCTCGTGCTTGAGGAGTTGAACCATCGTTGGTCATAGCATCTAATGCACTATGGTCTTCACCATTGGCATCAACAAATACTACATCTCTTTCGATGTTTTCAACACTACCATCGTCTTGAAGCGTAACTATCAAACGAGGATACTTCGCAACGAATGAAGATGGTGAAGTGTGACCAATATAAAGAGGTTGTAACTTCGCACTATCTTCGGTAGGGAGTGCACTAATACCCATAAATGATTGATTCGCACTATAAAAGCAACCATTCTTCTTGGAACTAACTCGTCCCATATAGGTTTTCTCTAAAGCCATAATATGATACTCCTTTTCTGACTAAAGTGAGGTGAAATGATTTCCAACGAAAATCATGAGAAGGGAAAACCCAACTCAAGGCGTCCCCCCCAGTGAATATGTGTACACCGCATTTGCCTCCATTTTTTTCGGAATTTTTTACTTTTAGTCTTGATTTGCACTTGACAATAGGGGTAGCTTCGGGGTGCGCGGGTGGGATTTAATAATAGATTCTAGTATACAATAGACAGTAATATACAGTAGTAGGAGTTGGCAGGAGATGACTGATAATGAAAAATATTTTGTCCGAGTTTTATTGGAAGTGGAGACGGAGGATATTCAGGTGGAGAAGAAAAATAAAGTCATGGAAGCTTTTTATTCTGATAAAATTACTTTTAAAAATCTCCAAGCGTCTTTAGATAAAATACACTCCTGGCGTACATAAAATATTTTTTTTATAATTTGTATATATAACGTGGGCAGTTATAGATTCTACAATGGCTGAGATAATAAATAATCTATCAAACAAGACGTTTGAAGAGCTAGAGGAGGCTTTAGAGAGTATGTCTATTGGAGATGACGGCAAGGGAATCATTGATATAGATGGTTCTGCGTATGTTATTCCTAGAAAAGTACTCCGATTAATTGATTCTTTGGCTACTGAGAATGAAAAGCTAAAGAAGAAGGGTTATGAATTATAAAGAAATAAAGGGCAAAAAACATTTTGTATATGATAATATTGCTGAATTTAAGAAAATAAAGAAACATACAACTGTTAAAAAGTGGAAAGACGACCCACAAGAGGGAGATTGGGTGATTGCAGACGATGGAGGAGTTGTCGAAATATTAAAAAGAAGTGACATATCACATCCATCAGATAGAAAAAATTGGAAAGCACATAAAGGCTATGTAAGAACTGTTGTTGGTACATTTTTACTAAATGATAAAACTGAGATGGACACAGATTTTGATATGCACCCAAATAGGTATACATTTTCTAAGAATTTAAAGAGGGCTAACGATAATTTTAAAAAACGAAAAAATATTACTAAAAAAGAAAAGCTATTTGCTACTGAAGTTATTGTAGGTAAGGATGCTGTAAGTGCTGTCCAAAACATATACAAAGAAAATGATTTCAATAAAGCAAAAAAGAAGGCAGTTCTACTATTAAAACAGGAGAGAATTATGAATGAAGTAGAAAAAGGTGTTGTTGATATAGCAAAAGGGCTTGGCATTGACCACGAATATGTACTTCGCAGGCTAAAAGCATTAGCAGATACAGGAGAAGAGGAGAATGTAGTCCTCCAATCTTTAAAAGAATTAGGTAAAATTATTGGGACATCGAATCCTACTACTAAACGAGATGTAGGTATCGTTGGTATGTTTCAAGGTTTTTCTCCAAAACAACTGGCACAGGCTGAAAGAAAAGAACTAACTGAAGGAGAGAGTAAGTGAGTACACAAAATCATAGAAAATTTGGTATAAACGATTATAAAAAAGCGACTCAGCTAGCTAATGAATATAATAATAGGTATGCAGCTGAAATAATGGGTGTTCATATAAGGACAATCCGTAAATGGAAATCTATTGTTAATAAAGAGAAGTTAATTGAAGACTTTACAGTCGAAGATGTTCCTACAGGTAATGAGCCAATAGGTGATTTGATTGAAAATAGGATTAAAAAGTATGCATTAAAGAGTAAAGCAAAAAATGCTGAGAATCTTATTAATGTTAAAATCAATATGGATGGGCCTGTTGGGATTGCTCATTTCGGTGACCCCCATATAGATGATGATGGTACTAATATTGCAGAACTTTTAATGCACGCAGAGTTAATTCAAAAGACAGAGGGGATGTTTGGTGGTAACATTGGAGACAATCAGAACAACTGGATTGGTAGATTAGCCCGTCTTTATGGAGAACAATCTTCTTCAGCTAAAGAATCTTGGCGATTAACTGAACATTTTATTTCAAAAGTTGATTGGTTATACTTAGTTGGAGGTAATCATGATGCTTGGAGTGGGGCAGGTGACCCATTAGAATGGATGTGCAGCCAAAGTAATGGAATCTTTAGTAATAATGGTGTAAGGATGAACTTAATATTCCCCAATAAAAAGCAAGTTAGAATAAATGCAAGACATAATTTTGCAGGTCATTCAATGTGGAATACTGCTCATGGGCTAGTAAAAGCAATACAAATGGGCTGGCGTGACCATGTACTAACGGCAGGACATACCCATGTTAGTGGATACCAAGTATTGAAAGACCCTTCAAGTGGACTAATATCCCATGCACTTAGAATCGCATCTTATAAAGAAATGGATAGATACGCTGAAGACAAGGGATTGCCTGACCAAAATGTATTCAAATGTCCAGTCACAATTATCGACCCTCAATACGCAGATAACGACCCTCGACTTATAACGACCATATTTGAACCAAATGAGGGCGCTGAATATTTGACTTGGAAAAGGAGTAAAAAATAATGGGTGTAATTAAAAAATGGACTGTAGTTCAAGGTAAAAAACACCCTGAAGATGAAATATTGTTATATTATAATAATCCAGTCTCGTTTGAGGACTTAGGCAATATGTGTAGATTCTTTATGATAAATGAAGACAAGATATACCCTCCTCCAAGATTTAAAGGAGCAGAGATGTTTAAAGAATATATTAAAGAAGTGCTTGACACTAGAAAACTACCAAATAAAGATAAATTTAAATTAAATAATGGCTAATATTAACTCCAGAGATGTCTCTGAAGCCGAAAAAGTATTAGAATTAGCCAGAACTGACTTAATTGCATTTGGTAAGCTTTTCCTTCCTGGCGATTTTGGCAAATCTAAATCCCCTCCATTCCATTACGAGATAGGAGATGCGTTATTAGAACCTACTACTAAGTCTTTAGCATTAATTCTACCCAGAGGAAGTGGTAAAACTCAGCTATTTAAAACTTATCTTATGAATAAGATTCTATTTAAGAAGCCAGATGAGTTAATGTTTATAGCTTGGGTGTCCGATAATCATAGAAAATCTATATTAAATCTTCAATATATTAAACAACACTTCTCATCTAATGAGGTAATCCAATATTATTTTGGTAATGTTGTTGGAGAAAAGTGGACTGAAACTGATATTGTTACTACTACTGGAGCAAAGCTAATTAGTCGCTCTAATCTGTCGAGTGTAAGAGGGGAAAATTATCTAGGAAAACGATATGATGTAGTAGCTCTTGACGATACGGAGAGTGAAACAAATACTGTGACTCAAGATGCAAGAGAAAAAATTAAGAATATTGTATATAATGGTGTAAAGCCTGCTCTTGATTTGCATAGTGGAAGATTAATATTTGCAGGAACCCCTGTCCATTTTGATAGTTTATGTCAAAACATATTAGATGGTTATGAAAAAGCAGAGAATAAAGATGATTACACTTGGGATGTGATTAGTTATAAATCTACTCAACCTGAAATGCCAGGAGGAGTATTGTGGGAGTCATATTTCCCTCGAAAAAGATTAAATGTGATGAAGAAGGAATACGAGGAGGCAGGCAGAATACATGGGTACTATCAAGAATATGAGCTTGAGGTACAAAATGAGGACGAAGCAGTTTGGGGTAGAAAATACATAAAGTATTGGAAAGGATATTACAAACATGAAGATGGGGTCAATTACATCACTATTGAAGGAGAAAAAATTCCTGTCAATATCTTTGTTGGTTGTGACCCTGCAACGGATATTAATACTAAAAATGCTGATTTCTCAGTTATAATGGCAGTAGCTCTTACTCCTGAGAATGATGTGTATGTTTTGGAGTATGAAAGGCATAGGTCAATACCTACTTTAGCAGGTAGGGATGGTGGAGATAAGATTATAGGGAAAAAGGGTGTAGTTGATTATATAATGGATATGCATCAAAAATACCATTGTATATCATCTACTGTTGAGGATGTTGCTATGAATAGGTCTGTTTTCCAGGCATTAAATGAAAGAAGAAGAATAGAAAACAAATTTGATATTAGCGTTATTCCAGAGAAACCAGGGGGAAGAGAGAAGAGAAATAAGATATATTCGGGTCTTTCTGGTCGTTTTAGTACAGGAAATATACATTTAAGAGAAAATATGTTTGATTTAGAGCATGAAATTGTTACATTTGGCCCGAGAATGGCACATGATGACACCATAGAGACACTGTTTTATTCACTTTTACACGCTTTCCCGCCAAATATGAAGAAAAAAGAAAAAACTAGAGAGTGGTATAGACCAAAAAGAAAAGCCAAAGGTTGGTTAGTTTCGTAATGACATCAGGTAAAGGTACATATGGCTAGAACTAAAAAATCTGAACGAATATATCAAATGTGGAGTACTGCCAATTCTCAAGAGAGAATAAAATGGCAATCAGAAAGTCAAAAAGGGTATGATTTTTATCTTAATGAACAATTGACTGAAGAAGAAAAGGATTCATTGAAAGAATCAGGGATGCCTACTTTTGAGATTAATAGAATAACACCTATTATAGAAACAATGAAATATTTTGTTACAGCAAATAACCCAAAGTGGAAAGCTGTGGCGGTTGAGGGAAGCGATACAAATATAGCACAAGTCCATAGCGACATATCTGAATATTGCTGGAGTTTATCAAATGGTAAAGCAGTTTATGGGAATGTAATATTAGATTCACTTACTAAGGGGATGGGATATTTCTTTATAGATATTGACCAAGATTTAGATAATGGTAAAGGGGATGTTGTTTTTAAGAAAATAGACCCTTTTGATGTCTTCCCAGACCCAATGAGCCGTGATTTTCTTTACAGAGATGCTTCTTTTATCATTATTAGAAAAGTTTTAGCGAGAGAACAGTTAAAATCAATGTTTCCTGAGGATATTAGAAAAGTAAATAAAGCCAGTGAGCAGGGTTCAATCGATGCTTATTCTCAAGCAGATAGAGGAGAGTCTAGTGCAATTATACCTGAAGATATTATAACTACTGTTTCTCCTGAGGGCGATAAGGATGATTTAATCCCATATCATGAGTGTTATGAAAAAATTCGTGTTCCATATTACAATCTAAGCGTTAAAGTATATCCGACTAAAGAAGATATAGATAATATAAAAATGGTAGCTAATAAAAAGCTAAAGCAATTTGAAGATGAGATAGCTGTTGCTACCAAAGAAAAAATAATACAGATTCAGAATGCCTTAAATGCTGGAGAAATAATACGAGATAGAGCTGAATTAGAAATTAAAAAAGCACAAGACTCACTAAGAGACGGTATACAACAAAAAAGAGCTGAAATTGAATATGCTACTCAAGAGAGATTAAATAAGGTTGAAGAAAAGGTAGTAAGTAAAGAAGAGTATGAAATTTTAATTCAAGACGAAGAAATAAGTGCTTCTATTGTAAATGAATCAGAGTATTTTGAGACAAGAGTTAAGATTACTTGTACGTTAGGTTCGGACATAACATTATACGAATATATATTACCTATTCGTGAATATCCAATCATACCTGTTCCTTATTTATATACAGGAACTCCTTATCCTATGTCAGCTGTATCTCCAATGATTGGCAAACAACAAGAGATTAATAAAGCTCATCAAGTAATGATTCATAATGCAAATTTGGCTTCAAATCTTAGATGGATGTATGAAGAGGGCTCTGTTCCTGAAGACGAGTGGGAACAATACTCATCTGCTCCAGGTGCTTTATTGAAATATAGACAAGGATTTACTCCACCAACTCCAATTTTACCTGCCGCTATTAATAATGCTTTTTATACTATTACAGAGCAAGGTAAGTCCGATATGGAATATATTGCTGGGATACCAAGTTCTATGATGGGTTTTACTACACAGCAGCCAGATACATATAGAGGTCTTTTAGCTAATGATGAATTTGGAACAAGGAGAATTAAAGCATGGATGGGTTCTATTTTAGAACCTGCTTTGGAGCAAGTTGGAATCGCATTCAAAGAAATTGCACAAACTCATTATACTGTTGATAAAGTATTTAGAATAGTTCAACCTAATGCTGGCGGTGATTATGTTGAAAAAGAAACAAGAATTAATATCCCTATTTATAATGATTATGGGGAAGAAATAAATAAGTGGTCTGATTATGCAAGTTCAAGGTTTGATATTAGAATTGTAGCTGGTGCTTCTATGCCAGTAAATAGATGGGCATTAATTGAAGAGTATTTTAGATGGTATCAAGCTGGTCTTATTGATGATATTGCTATGTTAGCTGAGACAGATGTAAGAGGGAAAGAAAATATAATTGAAAGAAAATCTATGGTTGCTCAGTTGCAAAAACAAGTAGAGCAATTAGATGAAGCTGTAAAAGATAAAGATGGAACAATAGAGACTCTAAGCAGACAATTAGTACAAGCAGGTATTAGACATAATATTGAGACAGGCTCTAAAGAGGTAGACAGAGATATGATGGAGACAAAAGCTCAACAAAAATATTACAGAAAAGTTTTAGATGAAGATAGAAAAAAGAATTTGCAAGATAGCAAAGAAAAAAAGTAAATTCAACAAATTAAAATAAAGGCTATATAAATGGAAGAAGCACAAGTAGGCAACGCAGAAGTAAATTCTGCCCCCGAAAGTTTTATTTCAGATGATGCACAAGATGACTTTTTTGGTCAATTAGAGCAAGAAGTCAATGGTGCAATTGTAGACAATATTGAAAATGAAACTTCAACAGCCTCAGAAACTCAAGGTGATAACACACAAGAAGTAGAAGAACTAACTGGCGAAGCTCAGCAAGAGGACATCGAGACTCTCAAAAAAAGGTATTCAGATTCTAGTGCAGAGGGTAAACGTCTTAACCGACGTTTGTCTGAACTCGAACCATACTTACCTATACTTGATGAAATGCGTAAAGACCCCAATTTAGTCTCTCATGTGAAAGGCTATTTTGACGGTGGTGGTCAAGCCCCACAAAGTATGGTTGAGAAAATGAATCTTGGTGAAGATTTTATTTTTGACCCCGATGAAGCAGTTGGTAATCCTGATAGTGATTCAGCAAAAGTGTTAAATGCTACTATTGATGGAGTTGTTCAAAGAAAGCTTAATAATGAACTTGATAAACAAAAGAAAGAGTTTACTCTTGAAAGACAGTTATCAGATTTTAAATCTAAGCATGATATGAATGATTCTGAATGGAATGACTTTAAAACATTTGCAGAAAATCAATCATTATCTTTGGATGATATATACTATCTGAAGAACAGAGGTTTAAGAGAAGAAAACATCGCCAAATCTGCTAGTGGAAATGCCGTTCGTAAAGTTCAAGAGACTCAACAACGACCAAAATCACTTGCGACTAAAGGTTCTACAAAAGTAGAGACTTCAGAAGATGCTCAAATTTTCGATTCTATACTAGGGGTTGACAAGGAACTAGAACACGCATTTGGTTAATAGCTAAATGAATTAGACTATTAGCCATCTGCTAAACCCTAAATAGAATAGGAGCAAGTCAAATGGCTGATTTATTTAATCTGGGCAACTTAGGTGTTGCTGATGATAATAGTAGTCTTTCGACTGGTGACCTTAGACGGAAATATAACTTCGGAAGTAGGGTTTCTGAGCTGGCAATAGCCCAAGACCCATTCTTCCGTTTAGTTTCAAAACTGTCTAAGAAACCATGTGACGACCCTCAGTTTAAATTTACTGAGAGACGACCTTCCTTCCATAAGCGTTATGCTTATAGCTACGGAGGAAGTTCTGATGGTAGTGCCCCCGCACAAGACGGTGCAATGACGGCAGCTACCACAAAAGTAACAATGGCAGGCGATTATGAAATCGCAGGCAACAGAGGCTCTGTGTATGGAGCAACGGCTATCGCAATTGGTGCATCTGGTACAAAACCTAGTTTTTTCGTACCTGGTCAATTAGTTAAGATACCAACAGGAGCAGGTGCAATTGGCGCTGAAGCTGCTACTGATTACTATGTTTTCAGAGTAGACGCAGTAGAAGATGCAGCTGTAGCTAATATGGTAGTATTAACTGGTGCAGTAATCAGAACACCATCATCTCTTCACATTACTTATAAGCATAGTGAAGATTCAGGTATTGGTAATCAATCTCAAGAAGCCCTAGCAGTAAAACGTTCTTACGTTATTGGTACTGCTCACTCGCAAGGTAGTGGTTATCCTGAAACATGGAAAGACCAACCTTTCAAAACTGGATATGGAAATACTCAGATTTGGAAAACTTCAATGGCTATGGATAATACTGCAAGAGCAACTGTTCTGAAGTATGATTCTAGCGAATGGGCAAGAGTATGGAAAGAGAAACTGATTGAACACAAATACGATATTGAGCAATCTTTATTGTTTAATGGCACAGCAAGTACGGCAGACTCTGCTTGGTATACTGATGGTGTTATTAACTACATTAGTGGATTTGGTAATCAATTCTCTCTAGCAGTCGCAACAAAATCACAAGATGATTTTCTTGATGACATGAGTGCTTTCCTAGACCCTAGATATAACAATGCAAATGCAACTGTTTTCTTTTGTAGCACAGCTGTTTACAACTGGTTACATAAGTTAAGTGGTTACTTTGCTAACAATCTTGGTCAAGTTCAGCCTTACGTTGACGGTGCAACTCAAAGCGTTTCTGGTGGTGGAAACTCACTAGCTCGTGCTGATATGTCAATGATTGGGAAACGTAAAGTCTTTGGTGTTGATATTTCAACAATTTCCACTCCTTATGGAGATATGCAAGTTGCTAGAAATATTCACCTTGACGGAACTAACATTGGCTTACTTGGTGTCAATATGAGATATTGTGCTTACCGACCTCTAGTTGGTAATGGACAAAATCGTGATACATCAGTTTATGTTGGTGTTCAAACTCTTGAAAATAGTGGCGTTGACCGTAGAGTCGACTTAATCCAAACAGAAGCTGGCTTGGAAATTCATATGCCCGAAGCCCATGCTATCTGGACTACTTAAAAGGAGTAATGAATAATGGCTAATCCAATGTACGGACAAAACAAAGCAGACGGTCTAGTATCGGATGTTTCTCGTGTTAAAGTAAAGAAAATGAGACTTGACTTTGGTGCTCAAGCTGTAGGAACTGACGCAATACATACATTCAGTAAAGGAGATGTCATTCTTGGTGTTTCTGCTACTGTAACTGAAGCTATGACTTCAGGTGGTAGTGCAACGTTTTCACTTGGCTTTACAGGTTCATCTCAATTAATAGCAGCAACTGCTAAAGGAAGCGTAACTGTTGGTGTGGTTTTATCCCCATCAGATAAAGGTGCTTATGTTTTAGCGGCTGATGATACTTTTGATAGTATTGTAGCTACTGCAGCTGCAACCGCAGGTAAATGTGACATAGAAGTATGGTACGTTGAAAACGGTGCAGCTCTTAGTTCTGACGTAGTTGAAATAGTAACTGCATAACACAAATAATCATTAATGTGGGGGGATTTATTCCCCCCGCAGATTATAAGGTATTAAATGAAGATTTGGGAAAAAGTAAATAATATTACTGGGAACGATAGTAAGTCTAGATATTTAGTTCCATATATTAACGCTGGTTCAAAGTTTTTACTATCGGCTTTACCAGAAAAATTTTTATGGACAATTGCGTCCGAGACTGAAGTAAATGGTTGGGATTCTGTGGATACTAATAACTATGAGTCTTTAGGTCAAGGTTCTGCTATTGCATATGATAAAATATTAGCAGTTTACCGTTACGATGGAGCTACAACTACGTCTGTAACATTAAATTCTGTAACAACTGATTATTATAGAGGGAAAAAGAGAGTAGCGGCTGAATCTCCTGATAAAAACATTCATATATTTGACGAATCATCTAGTTTGCTTAGTGCAACTAAGATGTTTCCAAAATTTTATAAATTAAGTGGTAAAATATATATAAAGCCTGACCCTGATTATAATGCCACTGACAGTCAGCAAACATATACTCCTTTAGGTGGAATCTCTGAAAATATAGCGGCTAAAGCAGGTGATAAAGGAGTAATAGTTTATTCTGCTCCTCCTATTATTGATGAGAATACAGATAGTTGGATATTGACAGAATATGAGAATATAGTATTATTTTATGCTGCTTCTCTTGACCATTTTAGATTATCTTCTGTTTATAGAGATTTATGTAAAACTCAAATAGATGCAATTGTTACTACAATAATTAACAATTATAAAAGTAATATTCCATCAATAATTTTACCTTCTGAGCCAAGTGGTACATTAACTTTTAGTATATCAGGTTCATTGCCATCATCTATAGTTCTTTCTAGGGCATTACCAACTTTTAGTTTTAGTGATAGTCTTCCATCGGATATTGCTGTATCCGCTGCGTTGCCTACAACATTTAGTATATCTTCTTCTTTACCATCTTTCGATGGAATAATTAGTCCTCTTCCTTCAGATTTTTCTATTTCAAGCTCTCTTCCTAGTAGTTTTTCATTGGCTGAAGCATTGCCATCTGATTTTTCATCTCCGACTACAGTTACTAAGCCAACTGAAGGAGTTCATTCTTTAGATAATACTTCTATTACAGATGCATTAACAAAAGCAGAAAAATTAATTGATGACGCTAGTGGTGGGGCTTATACAACAACTGCCGAAGGATGGTTGGCTGATGAAGATTCTGAAATGGTTAACTCAACAGTTGGAGTTGCAAATATAGAATTGCAAAGAGCTGGGGCTGCTATTCAAAAGGAAAAAACTAAATTAGAAGCTTTTTCTGCTAAATTAGGTGAGAGAATGAGTATATATCAAAATGATATATCTAAATATTCATCAGAGGTTCAAAAAGAAGCAAATAGAATAAAATCTAAGTTAGACAAGCATAATGCAGCTGTGTCAAAAGAAGATTCAAGAATAAAATCTGATATAACAAAATATAGTGCTGAGGTTCAAAAGGAATCAGGAAGAATGAGTTCTTCTTTAGCTAAATATGAAAGAGAAGTTTCAAAATCCATTTCAAAATATCAAGCAGATGTTGCTGCTTATCAAGCAGAGATACAAAAAGAGGCACAAAGGACAGGTGTTGATGTATCTATTTATAATGCTCAGCTTTCAAAAGAGAAAACTAGAGTTGATTCTGAGATTGCTAGGTATCAAGCAAGTTTAAGTAAATCAATTCAAACTTTTACTTTAGATGTGCAAGTATATCAAGCAGAAGTCCAAAAAGAAGGACAAAGAATTTCTAGTGAGATTTCAAAATATGAAGCTGAAATAGGTAAGGCTAGTAAAGATATGGAAAAACAAGTTCAGCAATTTACTTTGGATATGCAAAATTATGGTCAAATTGTTGGGGCTAGGAATCAAAAGTTTCAAGCTGAATTAGCAGATGCTAATAAATACTTACAAGAAGCAACGACTAAATTACAAGCTGCTCAAGTCTATACTTCAAAAAGTCAACAATCAATACAAACTAGTGGGATGTATTATCAACGAGCTGTTAACGAATTAAGTGCAATTACTGGTTCTATAACTGCTCCTGAGCCACAACAATCAAGTCAACGTAAAGAACAAGGGGCATCGACATAATGACTATTTTGGAAATAATGGAAAGAGCTAATACCAGAGATACATCTCTTGCTATTGCATTTATAAAAGATGCAATTACTCAAATTCAATCATCTACAGATATTGTGACTAAAGTTGAAAAACAAGCATTAACAGAAGGCACTAGAGATTATTATTTACCTACTGATATGATTTCTCTTAAAAGTATTAGCATACTAGACACCTCAGATGATAATAAATATAAAAGAATTAAAAGAATTACTTCTAGACCTAATGTAGTAGAGGATACAAATCCATAATGAGTTATCAAGCTAATAAATCATTTGCGTATTATCATCAAGGAAAAGTTCTTGAAGTGTATAGAATAACATCTCGGCTAGATGGAGAAATAGCTACTTTGGATGGTTATAAAATGGTTATCCCAAGTAGTTCAACTACAAGTGGCGTTTCGTACCCAGATGAAACAATAGCAAATGGTTTAAGAGTAGAATATACTGCTCTTGTAAAGCCTTTTGTAGTTCAAGACCCTGAAAGTACTGCATATGCAAGCTTAACTGAAGTAACTTCACCTACAGAGTTAAGTCATTTAAATTTAAATAGAGTTCTCTCTTTAGCTATTGTTGATTACTTAAGAGCTATGGTTGCTGAAAGAGATGGCGATTTAGAAAAGAAAGAATATTACATGAGAAATTTTCACAAGAAGGTTTCTAAGAATGAAAGCAATAAAAATAAGATTTATATAGCTCAATCTAGTTTTAGTGCAGTTAAATAAAAGGATATATTATGGCAGGAAGAATAGATTACGCAGTTAGCGTAACACCAATACAAACAAATACTGTTTTTGAAGGTATTGTGCATGAAGCAATAGAGGCTGATATAGGGAGAAGTCTTTCTGCTTCAAAATCAGATTCGGTTTGGACAGGCACAGCTCCAACTTGGAGTAGCAATGCTGCAGGTCATAAGCAAAGTAGAACAAGTTCAAATACAATTGCGACAGTAGCTGGCACTGATGGACTATGGATTAAGCATACTGGATTTAAATATGATAGTGGTTTAAGCACGACATCTGAAACGACTACAAAAGTTACAATTTCAAGAAGAGTTACGCATACTGAATTTAACGCTGGTAGCGATGGTAGTGACGCAGGTGCAGGTAACGCAGATATTGCAATAGCAGTACTAGAATCAGGTCAAGGAATATTTTTACCTACACCTGGAGCTGGTGATTGGATTTTAACTGACGATGCTACTGGTGAAGCTGTTGCAGTCGAATACGCAGAATTAAGATAAGGAGAAAGAAATGGCTAAAGGATTACAAGACTACACAGTAGATGAAAGTACTGCGCCTTATATAAAGGCGGTAGAAATTTCAGCAGATACTGCTTACGACCCATGTAGAGCGGTGTATGCTAAAACAGCTGCAGCTCATCAGATATATGTGGCTGGGGTAGAAATTACTTTTACTGGTATGTTAGCAGGGCATATTTATCCAATATGTGCTACACAAGCTGATTCAGCAAATCTAGTATTTTTATATTAGGGAAGTAAATGCCTGAAACGACAAAAACGTTTGCTAATATAGAGATATTACAAGGCGCAGATTATGAAATGACTGTGACTCTTGACTCTGAGACTGCGAATAAAAGTTATATGGTAACAATTTCTAAAGATTTTACAGGAGCTACTGATTTTGGAGGTAGTACACTTGGGGATGGTACTTCTGGGAGCCCGTATAGGACTGAAGTGACTGAAGCAAACCAAGCAACTATAGGAAGGCTTCTTTCTGATGATACAGGCACAGTCTATACGGTTAAACTTTTTTTATATGCCCAATGGACAGAGCTTTTAGATGATGATTTTGATGGATTTTGGGAAATGGTAGAAAAAGATAGTACAAGTTACTCAAGAATAGCTCAAGGAGAGATTTATGTCTCTAAAT
>Ga0208299_1000353_pt1 | contig 43654 bp, 30 predicted proteins | sample 15_taG_FD_184089 | JGI IMG/M metagenome (GOLD analysis project Ga0208299, IMG submission 184089) | Marine viral communities from the Subarctic Pacific Ocean - 15_ETSP_OMZ_AT15312 metaG (SPAdes) (version 2) | ecosystem: Environmental > Aquatic > Marine > Oceanic | place: Pacific Ocean | collected... | reverse complement strand
AAAGATACTCCCATCAAAGAGTGGCTCGTAAATTATGTCGGTACTGAATTCTTGTCAGAAGTAGAAAGAATTAATGTGGAAGACACAGAAGAGCCTTTGGAGTGGGATGGCTCTGTTACAGTAGAAATGATCGTCGAGATGCTAGCAAAAGAATTTCCAGAATTCCTAATGGCAGTCGCGGAAGAAAACTTTATAAGAGGATATACTCAGGCAATGGCTGATGTGTATGGCCCTCAGCCAGCCGGCGAAGAATAAGGGGCCCACGCTATGCTTGACAGGGACGCAGTGGAAAAACTAATCAGGGAGTCTGCTGAGAGAAGCAAGAGAGAAAGAAGAGAATATCATCTTTTTGGCAATACAATGATATCGGTAAAGGGAAACATTTTTCCGAGCATTAACTTCGAACAAATTGTCAAAGAAATAGAGGATCACATGCTCCCTCACCTCTTCGAAGAGGTAGACTATATATTTATTGGATCTTTCTCGGAGAATGATGAAAGAGCGCTGGAGGCCCATTATGAAGACGGCGCGATTTATATAACAAGCGATCTTCCGACAAACAGAGATTATATAGAAAATATCGTGCACGAAACAGCTCATGCGATAGAGGGCCAACTGGGTTTAATGATATATGGAGATAGAAAGATAGAAAGAGAATTTCTTGGAAAGAGAGAAAGATTAGCAGCCCGCATGCGAGCAGAGGGAATAGATATGTCGACAATAGATTTCGAGGATCCAGAATATTCTCAAGATTTAGATCTTTTTCTCTATAAAGACATTGGATATGAGAAGCTTACCAATTTAACTATGGGCCTTTTTGCGTCGCCTTATGCGGCAACATCTTTGAGAGAATATTTTGCCAATGGCTTTGAAGAATATTTTTTAGGAGATAGGGAATATCTTCCAAAGATCAGTCCGCAGCTATTTATAAAGATAAAGAATATTGTTTTAGGAGAACAAAATGAGTACATTTAAAGTAAAGATTGAAGGAAATAGAGTAATTGTAGAGGCCTCGGTTCCCGAATACGATCCAAGAAGGGCACCTAGAGAAAAAGTTGATACAAGTGATGTGGAGAACTATTTGCTGAAAGAAGGAATAGAATTTCCCCCATGCATACAACACAGTTCCCTAAACAACAGAGATCCGGATGCCCTTTCTGGGGTTTGGGTCTTCGCCAATTACTCTATGCCGGCACCACAGACCCCTGGTGGCCCCGCTGACACCGGTGATACCGCGATTTTTGAGAAAAAAACGATAAAACCACTTGACAAACCTGCTGAAAAGGTTATATTAACTAAAGAGAATAAGCCTGCGCCTAAAAAGCGAAAAAGCAGAGCGAAGAAAAAGACAACTAAGTAGAGGTGGGCATTGTCACACATTTCCTTTTCGGAAATGAAGATTTGGAACGAATGTTCTTATCGTCATAAACTAGAGTATCTCGAAGGTCTCCGATCCTTCATGGGCAATGAGTATACTGCATTCGGAACAGCCGTTCATAGCTACTGTGAACAAGCACTCCTCAGAGAGGTCAAAGACCCCAATAAACTCTTCGCTGATGAATTTGTGAAGGGTCTTGAAAAGCTAATTGTCGATGGTGTTGAGCTTGACCAGAAGCTTGTTACTCAAATGGAACCACAAGGAGAGGGCATCTTGCCTGAAGTGCTGCCAGGAATAAACGACTATTTCGAGGATGGCTTCGAAGTTCTTAAAACAGAGGAAGAACTCTATGAGAACATGGAAGGCACTGACTATAAGTTCAAGGGCTTCATAGATCTCGTTGTGAAGACTCCAGATGGAAAGATTCACATTATTGACTGGAAGACTTGCTCTTGGGGTTGGAACAGGAAACGCCGTTCCGAGCCAATGACGACTTATCAGTTGACACTTTATAAAAACTTTTATGCCAAGAAGCACGGCATCGATCCAAAAAACATTGAGACACACTTCGCTCTCCTCAAAAGGACAGCGAAGAAAGGTAGCAAGGTAGAAATCTTCCGAGTCACCAGTGGCCCAAGGAAAACGAGCAGTGCTATGGCACTATTAAACAGAGCAATACAAAACATAGAAAGCAGGACATGTATCAAAAACCGTCTTTCTTGCAAGTATTGTTCATTTTACAAAACGGAACATTGCAAATGAGTGAAAATAAAAAGACAAAAATTTTGATGATTGGAGATCATCCCCTAGCGCCATCTGGAGTGGGGACACAATTAAAATATATATGTGAAGCGCTTTTAAGGTCAGGCAGATATAAGATCATATCGCTCGGCGGAGCAGTACAGCATGAATCATATGAGCCGAAACATGTGGAAAGCCCAGAAGGATATTGGGAAAAGGAAGACTTCACCATATATCCCGTCGACGGCTATGGAGTCCCTGATCAGATTCGCTCGGTGATGTGGACTCAAAAGCCAGATGTTATGTTATTTATGACAGATCCTAGGTTTTATGAATGGCTTTGGCAGATTGAGAATGAAATACGGCCACTAATGCCTATGGTATATTATCATGTTTGGGATAATTATCCTTACCCACAATATAATAAAAAGTGGTACGACTCAACAGATGTAATTGCCTCTATATCAAAAGTAACTTATGATATTGTAAATGTTGTAGCCCCAGAGACTGAAAATTATTATGTACCACATGCAGTAGATGAAAAGATCTTTAGAGTTTTATCGGCCGATACGATGGATAATTTTAAAAAAGAGCACTTTCAAGACGAAAAAAAGATGACCTTTTTGTGGAATAATAGAAATGCCCGCAGAAAGCAAACAGGAAGTCTCCTTTTGTGGTTCAGCGAGTTTGCAGATGAAGTTGGGTCTGAAAATGTTCGCTTAATTATGCACACAGACCCAAAAGACCCTCACGGGCAAGATCTTGAAACTTTGATTAGCGATCATGATATAGACGATGGAAGAATTATTATATCTAAAGATAAAGTTCCGCCAGAGATTCTGTCAGCACTATACAACCTAGCAGACTGTACAGTCAATATTTCAGACGCTGAAGGCTTTGGCTTGGGTACGCTAGAATCGCTTTCGTGCGGAACTCCAATCATCGTCAATATGACTGGAGGCTTGCAGGAACAAGTAACAGATGGCGAAGAATGGTTTGGAATTGGCATTGAGCCAGCAAGCAAGGCAATCATCGGCTCACAACAGGTACCATATATTTATGAAGATAGGTTGAGTAAAGAAGACTTTAAGGCCGCTCTTCATAAAATGTATAATATGTCTGCAGAAGAAAGACAGGAATTAGGAAGGAAGGGTATGCAACATGTTCGCAACAACTATAATTACAAAGAATTTCAAGAAAGATGGGTTGAGTTGATGGACGACATAGTTGAAAGACATGGCTCTTGGGACACTAGAAAAGGCTATAATGCCTGGGAGATAAAAGAAATTGCGTAAAAAGATTTTAGTAAAAGCACCGGTTTTAACTCGTACTGGATATGGAGAGCATGGAAGGTTTGTTCTTCGTGCTCTCCGGACTAGAGAGGACTTATTCGACATCTACATTATTCCAATGCCGTGGGGACAATCTGGGTGGATCACGAACAATGATGAAGAGAGAGAATGGATTGACAAAATAATAAATAAAACTGCAATTTTTGGCAAACAAGGAGGCCAAGTTGATATATCTGTGCAAGTTACCATCCCCAATGAATGGGAGCTAATGGCACCAATTAATATCGGCATAACCGCCGGCATCGAGACGACGAAGGTCTCGCCCGAGTGGTTAGAAAAAACAAATATGATGGATAAGGTTATTACCATTTCTGAGCATTCCAAAGCAGGCTTCGTCAATACGACATACAAGAAGAAAAACGAGGAAACAGGCGCAGAGAAAACATTAAAGTGCGATGTCCCTGTGGAGATCTCACACTATCCAGTAAAGAAGTTTGATGATATATTAGGGCTGCAACTTAACCTAGATTACGATTTTAATTATTTAACAGTTGCGCAAGATGGGCCAAGAAAAAATTTAGATAATACCATAAAGTGGTTCGTTGAAGAAAATATAGATCATAAGGTTGGTCTTGTGGTCAAGACTTTTATTAAGAATAATTCCGTAATTGATCGAACATATGTAGAAAATAAAATAAAGGGTATACTTTCAGAATATCCGGAAAGAGAGTGCAAAATATATCTTCTTCACGGAGAGATGACCGACAAAGAAATGCATTCTTTGTATTTACATCCACAGATCAAGTGTCTTGTTTCGCTTACTCACGGTGAAGGCTATGGGCTTCCTTTGTTTGAGGCAGCATACAGCGGCTTACCCATAATCGCGACAGCGTGGTCCGGCCAGTGCGATTTTCTTTATGCTCCGAATGATTCTAAAAAGAAAAACAAAAGAAAACCTTGTTTTGCAGAGGTTGACTTCGAAATTAGGCATATACATCCGGAAGCCCTATGGCCTGGAGTTATAGTACAAGATTCTATGTGGGCTTATCCGCTTGAGGGTTCTTATAAAATGAGATTACGACATGTACGCAAAAAGCACGATAAGTGCCTTGAGAAGGCATCTTATTTGAAAGATTGGATTCATAAAGAATTCGGATATGATGACATGCACAACCGCTTGTTAAACTATATTGTTGATATAGACGAGGCTGACAGACAAAAAGAGTGGATGAAAGACATCGGCGAAGCAGCCATGGAAGAGTTGTGAGCAACAATGTTATTGTAATTGCTGATCTCTTTTTGGGGCCAGATATTCTCGGCGGTGCAGAATTGCACGATAATGTGGTGATAGATTTTTTAAAGTCCAAGGATTTATTATATGAAAAAATAAGGTGTGTGGATATAACACCAGAGTATATAATGGAAAACATAGAAAAGAAATTTTTCATATGCAACTTTGCAAAATTAACACATAATCCGCTCGCCATGGCTATTTTAATTAAGAATTGTAAATATTATATTTATGAGCACGATTATAAATTCATCCCCTCTCGAAATCCCAACATATATATAGACTTTATTGTGTCTCCGAAAAGCGACATGTTAAATCTTAATTTTTATAGACATGCCGAAAAGGTTATCTGTTTAAGTAAGTTGCAATATGATATATTCCTGTCCAACCTAGATTTTTTAAATTCAGAAAATACTTTAAATGTTCATTGTAGCTTGTTTTCTGATGAGCAATTAAAAACCTTTAAAGAGTTAAATTCAACACCAAAAACAAAGAAAAATTGTATTATAGACTCAGCCAACCCAAACAAGAGAACCCCTGATATTATAAAATATTGCCAAAACAATGATATCCAATATGATTTAATTTCACACACGGATAATATTGAGTTTCTTAAGATTTTATCACAGTATGAAAAATTGTATTTCCTTCCGGGACACCCAGAACCAACACCAAGAATAGCTGTTGAGGCAAAAGCTTTAAACTGTAAATTTGTAGCGCCAAAGAAGATGATAGGCGTGGCACACGAGGACTGGTTTCACCTCAATGGAGACGAACTTATTGAAGAAGTCAGAAATATTAGAGAGAGGGCTTTTGCCATCTATTTGGATCTATTGTCATGAGGTGTTGTAAAGTAATACCTGTTTATTTTGGAGAGAGGAGAGCCCACGAACTTGGCGGAGAAGTGAAGTTTACAGGCATTTTCGAAAAATTAAACATGAGAATCGAAAATGTAAGAGAATTTAATCCATATCCTATTAATTGGCAAGATATACAATACTACAGAGCAAATCTCCATAAACAGAGGCACTTAGTAAATGGTAGGCATATATTTTCTATAGGACTGAACAAATGAATATATTAGCAATTCCCATCGGGCCAATAACTACTGGATCATCTAGAGTGAGGCTGTACGACCTTCTGCGCGCTCTTTCGCTAGTTAAGGGAGAAGAAGTACACTATGATATAGTCGATCCTTATGTTTTCGATGTCCCGGATCCCCGCATGTGGAGCAAATATGATGTAATCTATATACAAAAAGTCGCCGCGCCACATGTTGTCGAATTTCTTTCTCAAGTTATAATTCACGCCACCAAAAATATAAAAATAGTTTATGATATAGACGACGATATAGGTTCCTCTCCCACTCCAGGCCAGTATGAGGAAACGGTGTGTATGTTGTCTGATCTAATTCTTGTGGACTCACCACGACGACTCAAAGATATGCAGGAACAATTCCCAAATAAGAATTTTAAGTTGCTCAGAGGCATGATAGATTTCACGAAGGATCCGGCGAGAAAGCAACAGTATGATCTGTCCCGGCCAGTCCAAAGAGCCACAACTTTTGGTTTTTCTGATATTAACATTGATAGTTCGTTGAGCCACCTTAAGGCTACTGGGGAGCTAGGGATTAAGACAGAGATAATCATCAATCATATCCCAGGCCGAGAGAAGTACTCTAAGTTATGTGACACATATACGAATTGGAGCCTGTCGCAATTTATATCTGATCTCCGCCGAGCCGACATGTGCGTCTTGTGCCATTCTCGCGATGAATTGGGGAACAGAAAGGGTAATCATAGATTGGCGCTAGCAATGTCGCTAGGTATACCTACGATCACTAGCAAGACAGAGGCTTTTCAAAAAACATTAGAAGAGGTCGGCTGGCCACAATTGGCATGCGAAACGCCAGAAGAAATAAAGGCTGCAGTAGAATTAATTAAAAATCCCTTGACAAGGAGGGAAATAAGTGATATATTCTTAGAGTATGCCAACAACAATCACTCGCCACAACAGTGCGCAGAAGAGTTTTACAAATTAATTTTAGAGGAACAAAATGACTAAAGAAAAAGTACTAGTAACCGGAGGCGCAGGATTCATTGGGCACCACATTATTGAAAACCTACTGAGAGATACAGACTACGATGTAGTGTCACTCGATAGGTTGGATGTCTCCGGAGATTTAAGCCGGCTACAGGATGTGTTAAATAAAAATCCAGAATGGAAATCCAGATTCAGTGTTGTGTGGCACGACCTTAAGGCTCCACTAAATACGCTGGTATGCAAGAGGCTTGGGGGCGTGACCCATATTTTGCACCTTGCTGCGGGCTCTCATGTTGACAGAAGCATACAATGGCCAATGGAGTTTGTAATGGACAATGTAGTCGGAACCGCCAATCTTTTGGAGTATGCAAGAAATAACTTGAAAGACAATTTAAAATTCTTTTTATACTTTAGTACTGATGAAGTTTTCGGGCCTGCAGGGGATGGCGTTTTCTATAAAGAGAATGACCGCTATGACAGTGGGAACCCATATTCCGCCTCAAAAGCCGGCGCAGAAGAATTGTGTGTAGCATATGCTAACACTTATCAAATGCCAATTATGATAACTCACACGATGAATGTCTTCGGCCATCGACAGCACCCAGAAAAATATATTCCTTTGGTTATTGACAAGGTAAATAAAGGCGAAGAAATCACTATCCACGCTAATAGAGAATGCACTGAGGCTGGCCAAAGACACTATGTTCACGCTAGTGATGTAGCAGAGGCAGTTTTGTTCTTAATTGAGCACGGCACTGTACGAGAAAAATACAACATCGTTGGTGAGCGCGAGGTCGACAATTTAGAATTAGCAATGATGATCGCCGATATAATGGAAAAGCCTTTAAAATATAAATTGGTTGATTTTCATTCTTCCAGACCTGGCCATGATTTACGATATGCTCTTTGTGGAGAGAAAATGAAGAATTTGGGCTGGCAACCATCAAAGAATTTTTACGAGAGGTTACGCGAGGCGGTAGAATGGACGCTGGAAAATGATGAGTGGCTTGGTGTTGAATGAGGGAGACAATACCATTATTTAAAGTTTTTATGTCCGATGAGGCCACCACCGCAGCCGCTTCGACGCTGGCTTGTGGCTATATAACCCAAGGCCCCCGCGTAAAAGAGTTAGAAAAAGATCTAGCCCGGGCTATTGGAAACGGAAGATTTTGAATAATGGAGATTATTACTTGACAAATCGTCTTAATGTTGTTATATTAAAGAGAGGAGAGCAAAATGGCCAGATGCTTGGTGACGGGACATATGGGATATATAGGTTCGGGCCTGTACAAAGCTTTGAAAAAGGCCGGACATGAAGTAATGGGTATAGATCTCAAAGATGGTCACAACATCCTTGAGACACTTAAGCCCCAATCTGATGGAGGCTTTCATCGTCACTGGGCAAATTTCAAACCAGAATATATTTTTCATCTTGCGGCCATCCCTAGGGTGGCATATAGTGTTGAAAATCCGATTGAGGTAATAGAAAACAATGTCCTTAGTACGCTATATGTGTTGGAGTTTGCAAGATTCGTAGGCGCGAAAAGAGTCATTTATTCAAGCTCGTCTTCTGTTATTGGCAACGGACAGGGTCCGGAAAGTCCTTATGGCGCTTCCAAATATATGCCAGAGAGTATGTGTGGAGTTTGGTCTAGGCTTTATGGGGTCGATGCCGTTGCTTTGCGCTACTTCAATGTATATTCCCCAGATCAAACTGCAGAGGGACCATACGCGACAGCTGTCGCTAACTGGATGCAATTTATTAGAGAAGAAAAGAACCCCTTTATTACCGGCGATGGCCACCAACGACGAGATATGGCTAACAAATTGGATGTCATTTCAGCAAATATATTTTGTATGGAGCACGATGGGGCTTTTGACGGTCAGTGGTTCGATGTCGCGACCGGAAAAAACATATCCCTAAATGAGATGAAAAAAATAGTATTAAAATATTTTCCAGAAATAGAATTCGATTATGTTCAGTCCAGGTCCGGAGATGTCATGTCGACAAAAGCAGACATAAAACCATTGGGTTCGCTGGGGTGGCTTGCATCGAAGAATATCTTCGATGGCGTTTCGGAATGTTTCGCACAACTACGAGACGAATTGTCTCAAAAACAATAACTACATCCGCCGTTCGGCGGTTATTAGAGGAGAAATAAAATGAAAATGACAAACACAAATAAGACGGAAGATATGAGGCTTTCAGACCAAGCACTAGGTGCCGTTATGATGGCCCTACAAAAGAGCCTGATGGAACAATCCGATATTGTGCCAGTACTTAAGGGGTTTAATCTCCGCTTAAGCGACGCCGGTCTCATGGTAATGAACCCGCCGCTGATTAAGGTCGACCATGATGACGAAGAGGAAGAAGAGTAGGTGCCAAAGTATGCTTACAGGTGCAAAGAATGCGATCATACTTTTGAAACAGTGCATGGAATGCTTATAAAACTTCGTAATTGTGATGCGTGTTCTGTTGATGGCACTCTATTTAGAGTTCCATCTGCAACTTATTCTACCAAAAACAAAGCACCGCCAGAAAAGAAAACTGGCGAACTAGTGAAGGAATTTATTGGCGATGCAAAGAAAGAAGTAGAAGAGCAAAAAAGAGAGATGATGGAGGGCTACAATAAATGAATGAATATGTGTTATATTTGGTGCCAATATTGGCACTGTCAGTGATAGTCAATGTGTTCCTCTTTTGGTTTGCGAGAAAATCTAGCGGCCGCCTTACGATAGTAGCATCAAACATTGATGAGATTATGCAAGCCCTAGAAAATTTTAAAAACCATTTAGAAACCTTATACGAAATGGAAACTTTTTATGGAGATGAAACATTGCACAGCGTCCTCATGCACGCAAGAGGCATTACAGAGTTCCTCTCGGAGTTCGAAGATGTCTACGAACTCTCAGAAGAACTCTCAGAAGAACTGCCAGAAGAAGCAGAGGAAGAATGGGAGGAAGCAGATGACAGAGAAGAAAGTGGTAGTACTACCAGTACAGCCGAAAAAGAAAAGAAAAAAACGGCAAAAAAGGCTGTATTTTACTCAGGTTCATGAAGACGCGATAATTGAATATGTTGCAACTGATTGTATAAAGAGAAGAACAGACCTTTATGTAAAATATATAGGTCCAGCATTTGATGAAATGGTGGATAAGATTGTATTCACTTACAAGTTCACGACTTTGCCGAATATCGACTATCTTCGAGATGAGTGCAAAATATGGCTTGTAACTATATTGGATAAATATAACCAAGACAAGGGATACAAGGCATTTTCTTATTTTAGCGTTATAACCAAGAACTGGTTCATTCAGCAAACGAAAAAAGCAAAAAAGAACAGACAAAGAGAGGTTGACCTAAGCCATCTTTCTGGGGAGATGCAACTTAAACATGTTTCCATTGAGAATCCTTATCCGTCAAGCAGGGAGCATGAGGAGTTTGTTGGTTCTTTAAAAACAGAAATACTTTCTTGGGAACATGCCGATCTTAAGGAAAATGAAGAAAAAGTTTTGGCAGCCATTAAAATACTGTTTGATACGGCAGAAGATATAGAAATTTTTAATAAAAAAGCTATTTATATGTATATCAGGGAAATTACTGGCTTGAGTACCAAACAAATTGTTAGTAACTTAAATAGAATGAAAGTCAAGTATAGAGTGTTCCGCGAGAAGTGGAATGAAGGCGAACTATGAAAAACCTAGATCATTATTTAGAAAGCGCAATTCAGAATATCGAAGATGATCGCAAGGTTACTCGTGAGCTTCTGGATGATGTTATAGGTTATTTAAGCAAATCCGAAGAGAGACATAGAGAAGTAGGGCAGGTCGCCGCTAAATATGTTGAAACTCTGCAGAGATCCAACGAACAGTTGGTAAAGGTGTCGACTCTTATTCACAAACAGCAGCTAGGCAACACCGGCCTTTCCGATGACGACAAAGCAGACATTTTTGACATGTTGCAGGATGGAGAATCTAGCGATGGCTGATGAAGAAAAAGACTTCAGATCGTACTGGATCACGGGACTGACAGCAGAAATGAGCCTCAACCCGCATACTGTACTTGAGCCCGATAGGGATGATCAGCCCCTAGAGAGAGGTAGTTTAGTAACATTAAAGAGAATTATTAATGATTACCAAGACAAGGGAGTTCGCAAGGTTCATCTTGGAACATGGAGGGCCATATGTTTACATTCTAAAATAGAGTACTACAAGGCCACCGAATATCCAAATTTTTCTTTGAAATCTGAGCTTGGAGAGGATATTGCAGTTGTTGCGGTAGTCGCCAGAATACCGGAACTTGATGCTCTCCGTGCTCCTTGGCCGGACACACTGGCCGATGATTTAAATGTCTTAAAAATAGATGACTTGGAGTGGTTAAATCAACACAGAGTATATCGATGGCCACTTCATGGCAGGTATGGAGTCACAACAATTCCGGCTCCGGGCGATATTGTGGAAGTAGATTTTGAAGACAGAACCAACCGGCAATTTCCAATATATGTTGGCCTAATAGAGAAAGGCCCCGGCATTATTTCGGACGCAACAGATACATCGACAGAATCAGAGCCAGAAACCGCTTTCGAGAATTCATCATCCGCGCCTACGACGATTGGTGAAAACAGCGAATCTCAATCGCAACAACAAGAACAAGAACAAATTGAGCAGATGGAGGACGAAACCAAAACGGCCGTTGATGATATGGCGTCTGACTATGCCGCGGCAACTGGCGCCTCCGATGAAGATGCCAAAAAGATCGTAGAGGAACACCTTGGAGAGCAGGGAGTGTCAATATGACAACACAGAAAGTACAGGAGAGAACAGAAGAACAGAAAGATGTTATCTCAACATCTGCAGAGGGCGCTGATGCTGGACAAGATGGCAGAAGAAGTTTTGAGCCCATCCAAAAGTTTTACCCATCCCAACGCGAGAAAGTAATAATGAACGATGACTCGTATATTGTTCTTGGCGGAGACAGAATTGGCACCCCGCCGAGCGGGTATGCAGGAAAGGGACACACCGGATGTCACATGATCGACTTGGTGGTCGGAAGAGACGCTTATTTAAATGGACATCCAGGCTTTAAAAATGATGCTGCGAGAATATATATATGTCAGAAGACTGATTCCGATCACAGTTTCGGCCTCCCAGCCGGGATCGTCGGCACCTCCAAGGCTAGATCTAGTATCGGAATAAAAGCAGATGGTGTTAGGATTATTGCCAGAGAAGGCATAAAACTTGTTACAATGGGAAAAGGTACCACACTGGCCAACGGAAATAAGACTAAATCTTTTAATGGCATTGATTTGATAGCAAATAACGATGATAAATTTTTGGAGCCCATAACAAAAGCGTATAAGCTAGCTGATACTTTGGAAGAATTTATAAAAGCTATCGAGGATTTGGCAACTATGGTAGAAAAATTTGTTAAGAATCAAGCCAAGTTCAATGAAGATGTTGCTAACCATGTTCACTCGTTCCACGGGACTCCATCAATACATCCCACAAATTTTATGCTACCAGGTCCAGCAATATACGCTTCTAATAAAATTATAAACAAAATGGTAACAGAATCTCCCTTAAGTCAATATCGTACAAGCATGATAAAACTAAGGACAAACCATTTGACTCCTTTGACATCCGGATGGTTTGGCAGTCAATATAACTACAGCAATTAGGAACAATATTTATGGCGGTTACGCAATATAAAAAAGTATCTCATTTTAAAAATCTCATAAAAGCAATTTTAGAGGAAATCCAAGATCCAGATCTGTTTGATGGGCTCTGGAAGAGCTGGGATGCTTTTAATAGTTCGTTTAATCATGATGAGTATCCGATTAAGCACCCCAATGATGAAGATGGGGATGCATATTTGGGAGATGAAATTAATTTCGTCTACAAAGCACTTGGTACTGAACTGTTCTTCTTTAATGACGATGACGGAGGCCCTCCCGATGAGTGGATATCTAGGGCTGAATATTTTTTCAGACTAGCCTCAGATCATGAGCGGGTTTCTAAGATATTTGTTGGCGACGAGGACGGAGACTTAAGAGGCCTGCCCAAGAGAGTTAAGGAAGTCGGCAACAGGCATAGGATGTGGCTGGATGTTGATACAATCCTAAATAAAATGCCTGGCTATGTAGGATACTTAGAGAGAGAAACAGTTGAAGATAAGCACGCAGATGGCGCCGCTTCTCATGTTGCTGAGAACTACGAGGACGCAGCCAGAAGGATAGAATTTTTGTGTCAAGTTCTAAAGCTTTGTTTGTTGATCGATGATCATGATGTCGGAGGTGAATATGGCGATGTAGAAATGAACGAGAATGTATATCTCGCCAACGGCACGAATTCGAAAGTAAGCACAACTATTAGTGAGTTGAATGGCAGTGAAGAATTTTCTGACAACGCGATGACTTCTGATTTTATGAAAAAGCATGGCTATGTCCAGTTCACCTTCACCTCTCCCCGCACCACCGGCCGCGGCCCTGATGACGCCGTGTTATATCCGGACCAAACAACGACTTATGATTGGCATTATCCTGGTGCACCAGGATATCTCTCGCCGGATAGTATGTCTCTTAATCCAGAGAACCGCGGACTGGCACCATTGGGAGGCGCCGACACCGCGGACAGCCTCCGAGCCCAATATTTCGACAACGGCCGTACAACCCTCGCCGGCATAGCAGCCGCGTCGGCTCTTCATCATGGTGCTGATTACTTTGGGGGAGAACCTCAAACCATCTATTCTCACCATGTCGAATCTTCCGTCGGCCCAGACAAAACATCTATCACCCCCGCATTGGGATGGGAGAAATGGTGGTGTCAGGCCGACTTTGAGGGATTTCTCTTCTGGGCAGCTGAATTAATAGAGCTACTTGAAGTTTATTACGCCTCAAAGGATTGGTCTGAGGAAATAGCAGCAGGAACAAAACCAGTATTCTTTGGCGGCAAAAGATTCATGAGCTACCCAAAGGCATCTGCACCAGATTGGAGCCCATTTCTAGAAGAATTACTCAATGGCAATGCAGGGTATGCAGGGTTTACCACAGACGATTTATCTTCGATGGCAGAAGAAATACAGAGAAGCGACTTGCTGATATCAACTGAGCTTAGAAACTGGTGGTTAGAATTCTTGGGCGCCTATGCTCTCGACCCATTGATGCTCGACTCCGACGGATCCGATTCCGATGGAACTCTAATTTCTTCCGGTATCGACATAAATACTGTTAATATTGCAGCATGTGATCCAGAAGAAGATCAGCCCTCAGAAGACCCATGCGCAGACGCCGCGGAGTGTGAAGGGAACCCGAACGCATTCGTTGTAAATTGGACCAGTTTGGATCCGGGCGCCGTATTCTTCAACGAAAAAACATGTGAATATTCTGCGGTCGTCTCTGCCGACTCTTTGGACGCGGCACAAGACGCGCTGGACGGACAAACTGACCTGAGCGCCTTGTCTGGCCAGAATGTTGTGGAAGTAATAAAGGAGGGAACAGAGAGTCTTCTTAAGAAGTATTTAAAATCAGAATACATACAGGCTGAAACTGTGCAAAGTGAGTTCATTTCCACCATTACTGGGTATGAAGGAGAGGAACTTTCTATAAAAACAATGGATGTTCTATTTCCATCATCAACACTTCCAGATGCATACTACGATCAGCTGCTTATCAATCAATATCTTGGATTTTTACCGGAACCCGGAGACCTTCCAAAAATAGCAGAAAATGGAGTCTATATACCAGAAATGGGAGGCGAAAGCGCCAACGAGCTTAGTATGCTAGGAGAGCCGCGGCTCTTGGTTGTTATTCCGGCAAAACTCTTTAATAGGCTGCCAAGTGATTATTCTAGCTTAATGGCGATTGAGAAGCCAGAAACTCCCGGCGGAAGTGTTATATTTAAGGTTGAAGATATTACTGGCAACATCTTTACTGGAGATATGGTACGCGAAGTTTGTACTGCTATGAGGTATTATAACAAACAATACGCTAAAAACGCGCACTTCGATTCAGACGTCGATTATGGCCCATTAGATTTGGAAAACGAAGCTGACTATATAAAATCATTTATGAACGATTTAAAAGCCGCGGTCGAATATCATGGCTGGCCATTGGGATATTTTAAAAAGTTTAGGGCAGAAAAGATAGAAATTGATTTCGAAGTTTCCGAGGAAGATATGGAAGTTTTAACTATTTTTGTTAATGCACCTGGTTGCCCTGCTATTCCCATAACGGCAGACTACGGCACGCTAAACGGAGCAGTACCAGAATTCACCGGCGCTTATTGGAAGCGGCACAGAACATTGGCATACATACAGAGGTTGCCAGACATGTGGAATGATGTTACTGCTAGGGTTCCTTTGGAATATGATGAGTTCATCAAAAAATATACTATCGGACTCACATCGTCAGATGCTTGGGCACTTTCTTTAGACTCTACTTCGGCCACCAGCTGCTGGGGCGACGAAATGAACTCCATAGCTTCAGCCGCCACAGGGGAAGTTGTAGAGGGGATCCTTGATTTTCCATCTGCATTGGCCGACCTTATCAACAAGAAAGCATGCGGATCTGATCCGATGTCATGGGAAGACGGAAAAGACTGGAAAGCCTTTAGAGAAGAGTTGTCCGCTGGGGCAAGTGAGGCTTTTAAGAAAGGGTTGGCCGCCGGCACCGAAGAATTCTTTGCCGGAGATGCAATGTGGGAAATTCTTCCGCTCATGGCAGAGGGATTTACTAATCCTCCTAGCGGGAAACGAGGCCTCGCTGCTAGCCTTGGCGGCCCGTTTGCGATGGTATACCAGAAACTCGGCTGGTGCGGCATTGCGGCGATTATTGATTTTATTCTTGGGTGCCTGTTGCAGGGCATACCAACGGCAGATGGATTGGCTCTGTTACTTGAGGCAACATGGAAAGGCCTGCCAATGGAGGCCGGCCGAAAAATCTTATTAGGACTATCACCGGAACAACAAGATGAGATCGCACGGCTAGTAGGCGCCCAGTTGGATGTTGTGTTCGCAACGCCCCCATGGGAGATGGGCTTCAGCGTAGGGAGTGTTAGTTCAGGCGATCCATTTAATACGCAGGGTACTACATTCGAGAGAACAATGGCCGCCGGCGCTATAATTGCGGATTCTTTTAATAAAGATGGCGGCTCTGTAACATTTGATACAACCACTCCCGCCGGCACCAACAACAATCAAATCTTGAGCGGCATGGAAAATGATGATTACTTGGCCCTTAGTACACATGTACATTACGCCAATCCACCTGAGTGGTCCGATGACCAAGTAAAAGTATTAGAGGGCTATGGTATAGAAAATGATTGGGCATATATATTCCCAGAGAGTGCAACCGGAAAAGGCACTCTTGGAATAGCTTGGACAGAATCTTGGGACGCGATATTCGACGCTTACAAAAGTGTTATTTTTGATACACTCAGCGAAGAAGATATGTTGTCTCAATTAAATGCTATTCCCGGCGCCGAGATTTTAATGTCAGCATTTGACACATTTGATTGTGCAATACCAGATCTTTTTGATCCTCCAATCGGAGACTTCTTTAAAGGCATGGAGCTTGATTTTTGTAGAGGGGGATATGGGTTCAACTGGCCAAAATGGCAAGGAATCGATTTTAATTTTACTGACCTAATGAGTCTTATTTTGGCGGCGGTACAAGAGATGGTTATTAACCTTATCATGATGGCCATTATGAAAATAATAGCAGCGCTCATAGAGATGTTATTGAATTCTTTGTGTCACTCTTTTGGTTCTCTTGGCGCGGCGATCAGCGCCGCCGGCGACGAAACATTTGCATCCGCGTTCAAAGAGCAATTCTGTGGAGACATGTCTGACGAAGAATTAAATCAGTCTTTGGGAGAGTTGATGGCCGCCCTTTCTGGGTGCGATCCGGAGTTAGTAAAGGCCGTTGCGTCGACTTTTATATCCGATCTGTCGCTGGTGCTTACTCCTCTAGAAATTGTTGAGCTTTTAAACGGAGAAGCAAATCCACATGCGATGACTATAGTATACAATGTGGCAGCGCAGGCATATCCGGATACTTTCGGACAATGTGCTGGATTCGAGACGCCAGCCGATACTGCAAATACCCTGAAAATAATGGGAAGATTTGCTGACGAAAAATATAAAAACAAAGTGCTACTGGGAGTAAAAGAAAGGGCCCAACAGCCGATTTTACCCGCTCTGTGCGTGCCAGAGGCCTTGGAATTGTTTAACGAAACACGCTGCACCCTGCTCGCCTCTAGGGGCTTAACACCAGAGCAGTGTGCCGCCTTGTTGGACCAATTGAGAGAACGGGCGAAAGAGGACATAGCTGCCCTATCAGACCTTAAGCAGAACGGACTTGGCACCCTCGACGACATGCTTCCTCCTCTCATTTCGCCTGATCCTTGCGCACCTGCCTTCCTTCCTACTGTCATGCCGGCAGATGCAGCATCAATGGCCGAAGCTTCTTCAAAGATGTTTTCTAATCTCGATGAACTAGCTAGAACAGATCTTGAGTCAAATCAAAGATGGACTTATTGCCAAGGAGGTCTCATAAATATGATAATGAGCAACAGAAATGGGGACGGATTTGCAAGACATGTCGATAATGTCATGGATGGTGATGACAACCTCTTTCCGACAACTGTTGCTGCGTGGCTTAGAGATAAACACCTTAGAGACGGTGAGTTCCTTGAATCTGTAGCCACGAAAGAAGGCGACGAAAAACAGACCATCATTTTTTCAAGCGATAGTTGGGGAGTAAATAGTCCAAGAAGTTTCATCTCTGACCTCGATCATAAAGATTTGGGAGAAAGAGATACAGTAGATAGTGACAATACCAGCACAATATCTGTTAAAGAGCCTGATATTAAGATGAAATGGAGCGATTACCGGACCGGTGATAAAGTAGATTTTCAATTCGAATACAGTGATTTTGAGACCGACGACGACGACCGGCCAATATTGAATGACTATTTTCGCTTTAAGGTAGTCGACGATCCGACAATCTCCGCCGGCAACTTTCAGTCCACCCCAACAGCTGGTTTTGAGGGAAGGCAACGCTCGGAAGCCGAAATGAGGGAACTTATCCTCTCAGCCTCGACAGAATCTATAGATTTCCTAGGAAATTTATATCCTGTATACAGTATGAATTTAGATATTGATGAACACCTGGAAGACCAAAAATCTCCAAGAAATTCATTATATGCCAAATATATTCTTGAGAAAATGAAACAAATGGATTCTGCTGGCTCTATGGATTCTGCACTAGAACTGTATTCGAATAGTGTTTTTGATGCTTATTATGATTATCGCGATGATTTAGTTGAGAAATATCTCAAGAAATTTGCAAATAGAATCTCCTCTGAAACGAATGATGGATTTCTTCACGGCTTTCCGACATCATTTGTAGAGCAAGAAGACTCCGACGGCCGTAAATATTTTGACTCTCCGGAACTTGGCTCACCAAGCCTGATAGTGCTGGATGATAATTTTGTTAATCCAAAGACTGGAGAGAAAATGCCAGTACAGCCTGAATATTATGGCGGCACTGCAGAGCGGCCGGCCTTTTATTGTCCGCCCCCTACTTTTGGCGGGTGGGGCAGAATGATGCAGGCGTTTATACCAGAACGCACCAGTTGTGAGCCACATGCGCGCAGTGGCGCAGGCATCAGTGAATTATCTTTGCACTTTGATAAGCTTTTTAATACTATAGTTGAGGATTCTAGAGTCGGTTCGGATCCTATGTGTTTTTCTGAAACCCCATGGAATAAAATCCTCGATAGGACCGCACAAGCCACCATCGAAACAATGATTCGGGCAACAATAAGGTTATACGCCGTCGAGTGGCTTATCATCGGCATGCCATCCTTTTCTGTATATAAGCCGGATTTTTCTAATATGTTTGATGACTTCGCGCTGGGATTTATTGCTGACAGAATAGAGGCCGGCCTTCTAGAGTATGAACCACGTGGAGGTCGACCAAATATATACTATTTCTCTTTTATGGAGCAAGTCGCGCAAGCTTTTGGTGCAAAACTAACTCGCGGAGAATTAACAGAGAAAGATCCAGAAGCTGCTAGAATTTCTACCGACATAACTGAAGCTGAAGCTGAAGCAGTGAAAGCTCTCAGGGATCAACAGACAGAATGGTTGGAAGAGGTGTCGCCGCTCTTAACAAAACTGGCATATCCAAATCTTATACAATCTGGATTGATGGCAGCCGTAGGCAGCCCCTTCGGCCCCGAAGCATCTTTCGTTGGCAGCGTATTGGGCGCCATCCGCCTCAAGGAGACGGTCGAAGAAAGAAGAGAAGAATATTGGTATTCGTATGTAGCAGACTCTGAAAATCTAGAACATATGAGAACATTGTTATATAGCTTTATCGAAGAGGAGTTAGGTTATCTTTCTGAGTCCTTGTCCAGTTCTTTTGAGTCAGAGATTCCAGACATATATAATGCATTCTTGGGTGATGATGATATGATCCTTGGTGCCCTTAATGAGTCCGTTTCTTCTGGTCCGTGGAATGTCGCAAGTTCGGACAATGGAAGCACCATGAGCCATGAAAAATTGTTTGAGAATGTCGACAGGGTTGAAGATACTCCGTTTATGTTGGAGAAATACATTAGAGTTACTGACTATGACTACGACTACGATGACACTGGAAAGCTCCAAGAAAGTATTCCCCTTATGGCTCTAGAAAACATGTCGGAAGCAGAAATAAATATTGTCAGGAGGGTCGACATGCCACATCTTCAAGGAGTAATAAACTTGGAGGATTGGAAGAAATATTTAGAAACAAACGCTTCTTTATTCGATGGGTTAACCGTCAATCAGTTGTGGAAGTCTTGGGAAATAGGCTTGAGAATCTCACATGTGTTTCAATCGACTACCGCGGTAGGGGTTGGCTGGGTGCCATCATCTTTAGACGGAGAAGGGAGAATCTTGAATAAGGCATTTAATATAGACGGCACAGCCACAAAAGAAGATGGCACCAGTGTTGAACTAATGTTGGTGCCTTTGGTCGCCACCGAGAAGGAGTCTGAGACCTGGTCCCCACCGCCACCAGAGGATCCGGATGAGGTCATCTCTTCGCCAACCATAAGCGATCTAGCCGGCTCTTTAAATCTGATATACGCCGCGGAGCTTGATTGTCTGATATCAGACCTCAGAAAGACTCCGGAGTATTCCGTGTTCTTTGACTATGCTATGCCAATGCGCCGATTGTTGTCAATAATGACGGTTTATATTATGAAAACTTTCCTACCATCTATCGGATCCGCTGAAGACGAATGGCTCGAGCCTGGCGGAATTAATCGATTGCTGTGCGGCCGCTGTAGATTTTATGGGTGGGACTTGGAGGACCACATGCCACGGTCGAAAAAAACGGCTAAGTCAATGTTCTTTGATGCGCTCAACGGCGCCAACAAGGACGCGAAAAGCACAAGACCTTCTCGATCTGGCCTTGACAAAAACTTTGGTGGAATTTCTTGGTCTCTATTTTGGTGGCTAAGGAGAATGCAAAGATATGAGGTTACTGATGCTGATGGAAATCCGTGTGACTAAAAGTGTTCCTTAGACCTATTTATATATATTGGAGGTGCCCTCATGGCTTTAGCTTATAGTAAAATAGGAATTCAGACCCCACTAGCAATGGGCGCCCAGCAAGACCCGTATGTGCCAACGACGACTCTCAAGCAAGAGGCATACCAATGTATAAAAACAGTAGTCCTCACCAGCAAGGGCGAAAAAACATTAGATGATAATTTCGGAGTAGGTCTTAAACATTGGCTATTTGAGTTTGACACTGATTCTTGGAGAATTTCGCTTGAAACTGAAATAAGAAATCAAATAGCTCTATATATTGATTTTGTGGAGGTTCTTAGCGTTACAGTTTCAGAAGCTTCTCAGTCTGGGTCGACCGTTGTTAGTATTGCATATGTGGTAACAACAGCGGCATATGTAGGCGCGCCAGAGGTTATTGAGTTTTTTCCCGGATCCGAAGGCCCGGGCGACCCGATTGCAATATTCACTGGCCTCCCGGCCCCTCGGTGGGCCTAGAGGCCATCAACGGCCAGAATTTTAACATTAATGTATCAATGAGATAAAATATATAAACACTATTTATAGGTAAACGGGGACACTTTAGAGATGGCAGAAAAGAAGACACCAGCAGTTAAATATACTAGTAGAGATTTTGACACCATAAAGACGGAACTAGTCAAACACGCACAGAGGTATTATCCGGAGACATATAAGAATTTTGGTGAAGCATCTTTCGGCTCTCTTGTTCTAGATTCGGTCGCGTATGTCGGGGATTTGATGTCTTTCTATCTAGACTATCAAGTCAATGAGCTTTTCATGGACACGGCCTCTGAGAAAACAAATGTTCTCAGATTGGCTAGCCAACTTGGATATCGTTACGACGGCCAACCAAGCACCGCCGGCGTTGTCGAAGTATATGCTCTAATACCGGCCAATTCTACGGGCCTAGGGCCAGACGAAAGATACATGCCAATCGTGCAGTCGGGCACTGAGATCGCGTCAGATGCTGGAGCTACCTTTACTATCGTTGAAGATGTTCGGTTTGATAAATCCTCCAACCAAGTTGTTGTTGGGAGGGTTGATGACAATGGCACACCAACTCACTATGCAGTGAAGGCCTCTGCGGATGTTGTATCTGGAAAGAACAAGATAATTACCATCACAGTAGGCGAGTATGAAAAGTTCAAAAGAGTTAAGATATTAAGTTCCAGACTTTCAGAGGTAATAAGCGTTGTAGATGCGCAGGGCCATGAGTATTTTGAGGTTGACTATTTGTCACAAGATACAATATATAAGGAGATTCCGCAAAGAGATTCAGCTATAGCCGATAATGCTCCTTCAATATTGAGGCCATTTGCTGTGCTGAGAAAGTTTGTGGTTGAAAAAGAAACAGGAGCCACATATCTTCAGTTCGGCCATGGAGATTCTTCAGAAATTTCAACACCCTCTGTTGCCGAGCCATCCAAGGTGGCGCTGCAACTGCATGCAAGAGGATATTCGACCGATCAATCCTTTGATCCATCTAAATTGCTAGACACTGACAAGTTCGGAATATCACCTGCAGACACTGTTTTAACCATAACATATCGCGAGAACGACTCTTCCAATGTCAACGCGCCAGTTAACTCTCTTAATACTATGTCCTCCAAGAAGATAAGATTTTTGGACTCAAAAGATTTATCTACCAGCACCATGTCTTCCGTAGAGGCCTCTCTTAGTGTTTCGAACTCTTCTATGATAGTTGGCGGTATGTCCTCTCCAACTCTAGATGAGATTAAGATAAATGCCAGAGACTCTTTTGCAACCCAGAACCGCGCAGTCACAAAAACAGACATGGAAGCCATGGCATACGGAATGCCAGCAAAATATGGTGCAATCAAGAGATGCGCATCAAGAGTTCCGCATGGCTCTCGAAGAACTATAGAGTTTTATGTTATTTCTCAAGGCACAGATGGAAAACTTGCAACGGCATCGTCTAGTCTTAAGAAAAATCTTAAAGTGTGGCTTAATAAAAATAAAATGATAAATGATTCAATTGCAATATTGGATGCAAAAATAATGAACTTCGGGATAGAGTTTTCGATTATGGTAGACTCCAGCGAGAACAAATATGATGTCTTAAATTCCGCAATGAATACACTGAAGGCGGAAATGAAAGAACCTCTCTATATTGGTGAGTCCCTGCAAATCACGGATATATACAGCATTTTAAACAAAGTCCGAGGCGTTGTCGATACTAGAGATGTAAAGATAGTGAATAAAACAGGAGTAAATTATTCTCCAACTTCTCCCAGCGTTAATGAGTTGCTCTCTGCAGACGGCTTGGAACTGCATATGCCGCTAAATGTCGTGGCCGAAATCAAATACCCCAATTCCGACATCAAGGGAGCCGTCGTATAATGTCAATTAAAAGATTTATAGCAACATCAGACACAATTATAACAAACGCATATCCTGAAGAAAAAACATCCAGAGCCACCGGCTCTAACATGGGGCTGGCAGATTCTCTAGAGGTGTTTTCCATATATGGTACAACTTCTTCTTCTGTTGGTTTTTCACAAGAGCTTTCTAGAGTGTTGGTTAAATTTCCGACAACAACCGCCGACGACAGTATAGATTCTATACAAGCTTGCAGGTCGGCTGGGACTATTCCTGCTTCTGGGAGCGTGTCATTTTATCTAAGGATGTACAATGTCGCGCATGCAGATACTCTGATTTCCCCTTCCGCCAAGTTCAATATTTTTGCTGTGTCTTCTTCGTGGGAAGAGGGCAGAGGTAAAGATATGGACACATATGGAGACAAGACTCACAATCAAGTCGGCGCGAACTGGATTAATGCGGCATCTGGAAGTCTATGGTCAAAAGCCGGCGGAGACTATCACACTGGAAGCGCCAATTCATCTGTCATGTATTCCAAGACATTCTCCAACGGAGATGAGGATATTGAGGTCGATATATCTGAACTAGTGGAGCAGTGGATCGCCGGAACAAAAAATAATTATGGGATAGGAATGTTCCTAACCTCCAGCCAAGAGGCATACTTTTCAAGCTCAACAGGCCTAGACTATACGGCAGCCAACGGTGGAATCTTGCACAACCCATCAGGCGCTGCAACATCATATTTTACTAAAAAGTTTTCAGCAAGATCGTCGGAATATTTCTTCCAGCGCCCGGCCATCGAGGCAAGATGGAATTCGGCAACCAAGGATAGACGGGGAGAGTTTTACTATTCATCGTCATTAGCCACCGCAGCCGAGAACTTAAATACCATTTATTATTATAACTACTTTCGAGGGAGGTTAAGAAATATCCCTAGCATAGGCACAGGATCAATCTATCTTTCAATATATTCAGGCTCTTCGGACGATTCGTCTCCGTCTGGATCGGCCCTTACGCTTGTGTCTGATGGAACTTATGTTTCTGCCGCTTCTCCGACATTCGTAACTGGCGGCTATGTTTCTACGGGAGTTTATAGCGCCTCTTTTGCTATAACTGCTGCTTCAACGCCTTTAACTACTTTATACGATGTCTGGCTCAGTGGGAGTACACAATATCACACGGGCACCATTAAGCCAAAGGCTTTGGATGGCTCGCCAGTAGCGCCGCTTACTAGATATGTCTCTAATATAACAAATTTTAGAAAATCTTATCGCAATAATGAGGTAGCTCGCTTTAGGGTTTATACTAGACTCAAGGGCTGGAATCCAACTATATATACCAAGGCTGTGGCCACACCGGAAGTCAATATAGTTGAGAGCGGATCCTATGAGATTTATAGGACAATAGATGATTTGAAAGTGGTACCATTTGGCACAGGATCGGACTTACACACCCAGATGTCCATTGATGCATCTGGAAGTTATTTTGATTTTGACATGTCTATGCTTGAAGCAGGCTATATGTACGGCATAAGGTTGTCTTATTATAATGAATCTGTTGGTTCTTGGGTGGAACAGCCAAATAAATTTAAATTTAGGGTAGAAGACTGATGGCAATTAGAGATTTCTTTAACAAAGGGACTCAAAAGATTATAGCCGGGCAGACACAAGAAGAACTACTTGATCTGCAAGGTACAGAAATAGAATCTTCTGAGTATGCGACTGAAAGAGGCAAACAGAAAGAAAAGTTTGAACCAGATGTCGATCTTACCAAGCCAGCTTCGTTTGCAAGATATGGTTCAGCAGAAGAATACTATAGAAATTCCTTTAAGAGAGTATATCAGCAGTTCCCGTATGATGGCTCTAGAGCAGAAATAACTCAGTTTGAAAACGAGTCTACATTTTTAGATAGTTATATATTTGATAAAGTATATCCACGAACTAATGGCTTTATTACTTTGTCAAAAGTTAGTGGCATGGCTACATCCGGAAAGACCGACGGTTACGGCGCGCCTTCAACGCAAGAATACATTAAAATTGTCGGAGGGCCCCATACTTCTTCGGCCGCCACTACATCGGATCCGCTATACAAATCTTTCAACGATCCGACCTATAGAACAACTCCGAATGCAAACATATATGACACCGATATTTACAGCACAGAAGGAACTTTGGCATCCGGCCGTGTAGGCTCACGCGCTTCAAACTTGAGAACAAACCCGGTCGATGGAGTCACTATAGAATTCTGGTTAAAGAAAGACCAATTCCAGACCGGCTCAACCGAGAAAGAAGTTATATTTGATTTGTGGAACGGACAATTGTCATCTTCCGGACAGTATGGTCGTTTGACTTTGGAGTTGACAGGCGCGACAGACGGTACAGAACCATTTTTGCTTACTTTACAATCCGGAACAACGGGGTTCTATCAACAGTCGATAGGCGCCTCTTCTGTAACTTCTGCTTCGGTTGCAAGCGATACTTGGAAGCATTATGCTGTCTCTATTGAATCTGCTTCTTCCGGTGTTGATACAAATTTTTATGTCAATGGAGACTTAAACAACTCAACCAGATTGGGTAGCGCCGGCGTTAATGAGATAACGGGCAACCTGCAGGCCTACATCGGTGCACTACAAACATCTCCTTCTGGATCATCTGCTGCAACCGGCGCCGGCAAACTGTCTGGCTCTCTAGATGATTTTAGATTCTGGAAGGTAAAGAGAACATCAAAAGATATTGGTCGCAACTGGTTTACTAATCTCGCCGGCGGCTCTAATGATCATGTCGCCAACACGGAGCTTGGTATATATTATAAGTTTAACGAGGGAATAACTGGATATTCGTCTATAGACTCTATAGTACTTGACTATTCCGGAAGGATATCAAATGGGGAGTGGACAGGTTATTCTTCTGGCGGAAGAGATACTGGATCTGCAATGGTGCTGTCAACCGCCGCGACCTCTGAATTTAAAGATCCTATAATATATTCCGATCATCCAACTGTTGTGAGCGAGCTAAATAGGTTGGCTACATCTGGTACAGTACACGATCAAACAAACAACAGCATGTTGTATTATTCTTTCCCAAGCTTTATGATAGAAGAAGAAGAGGGCGCCTCAATCAAGCACCTTAAGGTTCTGGCGCAAATAATGGGTAGTTATTTTGATGAACTACATTTGCAAATTGAAGCGTTGCCGTTAATAACTTCACATAACTATGTTAGTCAGAGTTGCAAGCCGCAGACTCTAGCGTCCCGTGCATTAAATTCGAAGGGCTTCCTTACTCAGGAAATTTTTAACGATGTTGGGTTATTAGAGTCTATTGCGAACAGAGATGAAGATAGAAATTTTGAATCAGATTTAAACGATGTTAAGAATCAGATATTTCAAAACATATACAACAACCTTGTTTATATCAATAAATCGAAAGGCACCGAAAAGGCGTTCAGAAATCTCATAAGGTGTTTCGGGGTTGATGAAGATCTGGTTCATATGAATCTTTATCCTAGAAATTCTACCCACCTATTGCGAAACAACTATCAATCAAAGACGGTAAAAAAGAATTATGTTAATTTTCATACAGAAAACAATACAGTGGCATCAGTATATCAGGTATCTTCATCTGACAACTCTAACACATCTGATGTAACTTATATTTCTGGTTCGGACAAACACCTTGCTATGACTGCAGAGTTGGAAGCCTTCTTTCCAAAAAAGAGGGATGTTACTGACGGAAATGATGAGTGGTTCCAGACGCCGCATGTTTCTTGTTCTATCTTTGGCTGCCACAGTGCGGCTCTGGATCCTAGTGTTTATACTTGGCCAGCCGCAGCATCAGACTATAACTTTGAGTTATACGCCGTGCGCCCAAAACTAGAATCTGACGATGCGTATTTTATATTAAAAGACCGCGCCGGAAATTTCTCTCTATCGACCGATCTATATGGAGATGTATACGACAACAAGAAATGGAATTTTTCTGTAAGAATAAAGAATCAGAACTATCCAATTGGAGATCTTGCAACAGGTGCTTCCATACCTTCGGCAACAATAGAGTTCAGAGGAATAAACGCAGTCTCTGATGTTATAATAGATCAGTTTTCTTTATCTACGGCCGCAACCTCTACTTACTTAACGATCCCGCGTCGATATTATGTCGGCGCTAGCCTTACAAACACTACGGGCAACCTCGAAGTGCATTCCGACGCTCGCGTAACTTCCCTCCGCCATTGGGCTTCCTATTTGGATAACGACACACTCGAACTACATGCAAAAGATCCAGAGAATTATGGCCATTCGAATCCTGAGCGTAGCAGTTATTTATCTCAAACCTCTCTTACTGGCACGCATGTTCCAGGTCTAGAAACACTAGCCCTTAACTGGGATTTCTCCACAGTTACGACCTCTGATGCATCTGGAGAGTTCACTGTTGAAGATTTCTCTTCTGGTTCTACTGATTTGAGGACAAGATATCCTGGTACTTTTGGTGAAATAGTTGGCAATCAATATGCAGGACGAGGAATTAATTTCGCGGCTAGTTCTACTTCAGTAGTGTCGGCAGAATATCTAGCGGCCGCCAAACAGCAGCTGCCCGGATCTATAGGTGGGCTTGATATGATAAGCATACCTTCTGATGAGGAAGTTGTGTTCGCCAAAGATGGTCGACCGGATAGCTATTATTTTACATTCGAAAAAAGCATGTACCAGACAATATCTGAGCAGATGATCAATATGTTTGGAACAATCACAGAATTTAATAACTTGATTGGCTCTCCAGTGCATAAATATAGGCACAGCTATAAAGGACTGGACAGGTTAAGAAATTTGTTCTTCGAAAGGGTACAAAACACCCCAGATATCGACAAATATATAGAATATTATCGTTGGATCGACTCTTCTTTATCTGGCATGCTCAAACAGCTTATACCAGCTACGGCAGATACATCAGAGGGTATTTTAAATGTAATAGAGAGTCATGTGCTAGAGAGGAACAAATATCGCTTCAAGGCAAAAATAATTAATGATGTTGACTCGGAAGGCTTTGGAGGCAAAGGCCTGCCCGTTGGCCAACTGCGCGGCATTGAAGAAATGATATATCCTTGGAGAAGAGGACATGCCCCTCTGGGGTCTGACGAATCAAATAATTGTTTTTGGTGGAAAGAAAGGGCTCTTAGATCTAGCAATGCGGTAATTACTTCTGGAGATTCTGATGTTGACTCTGATAGAGAAGAATTGCGACAAAGAACAGTGCACCATGTTTCTAGTACCGTGCCGTATTTTGTCACCCCGGCCGGCTCTGCATATGAAGGGTCGGTGTATGTCAGAAGGTCTCTGCCCAGAATTTATAACATATCGATCACCGATTCAAGTCCGTTGCAAAGCAGAAAAGTTGCCTTTGCTAGTCACAAAAAGACATATTATAGAAATATTATATCCTTCGGATCAACATCTGGGCTGGATATAACGGAGGTTCAATCTGAAAAAGATTGTTCTGATTTTACGCACACTCCAACAGAATTAATAAAGAAGAAAAAATATTTCACAACTACCGGAGAGTATAACCACAAACATGCGCCATTTGTAATACATAGTAGTACTGTTGATACAGGATATCAGTCAACTTTATCTTCTAATTTTATGTCTAATGTTGGCATCTACTGTAATCATGAAGATGACATGTCGATCACCAACGAAACTCCTTTACAAGGCGAATATGCTAAAAGATTTGTTGGGGGCTCCTGGCACCGCCACCACGATATTAATCGTTACGACACTTCAAAAGCTGGCACAAATAGTTTAGATTCAAATGTTGACCGCACGGAAGCATATGATTTGGATCTTTCCTCTGGAAAAATAACAATCAGACACCAAGAGATCAACCAGCCGAGATCGTCCTTTTATCGAGAGCCCATGACAAAGAGGCCACTATCGATACAGAATATCAGACATGCTACGGGTTCTGACACAAAAACAATTTCTGGTATACTGCACGCATCGATTGGGAACTTCTCAAAGGTTTATGAGGTTGTACAGACTCACGGAAGAGACATCAATAACAGGGCCCTTGTACGAGCAGAAGGTTTTTCTGACACTTCCGTGGCATCCAGCTATATTTCTTCCCAAAATGACTATGCAGTCCCAGTCCGAGACAAGACAGAACATGTCTTTGTGGAGAGATTTTCGGCGCCCGGCGGACCCGCAAGTTCAATATTGGATATAGAGTCTGCGCAGTATTCCCCGTATAATGACATGAATACTAGAAACTGGGCAGTAAGAAAGCCATTAAGAGAGCTTCTGACAGAGAAATCGGAGAGATTTGGAATAAGAAGTGGGTCAACAGAAGTCACGGCCAACTATGATACTAATGCTAGTTTTCACAAAACAAACAGAAATGCCATATTGAGAAGAGAATATTCTGGAGTTTCAGATACGGTATCTGAGGTCTATTCTTATGATAATGGATATATTAGTCATCCAATTCCTCGCAGATCTATACAGTACTCTTGGGTAGATTCTTCTGTTCTTTCTTCACATGTGTATGGTCACCCATCTAATTTTTCCAGTTCAGATACGGGCGAAGTAGACGCCAGCAGTGTCATGACATTCGTCAGTCAGAGCGACCAAGCAGCATCGGGAATTAATGTTGACTTTGTGGGGATGAATACTTTAATATATGAAACAATAGACAAAGATGCTGCAACCATTGGATATTCTCTTGATTCTGCGGACACAAGTTATCAAAATACTTCAATTGGAACAATAGCTTCTCCCCATATACTGAATGCTCTTCTTTTACATCGAAGAGGCTTATATGGGTACTCGTCTTGGTCAAATTTACAAAACAATTCTTATAATCCTCTTGTTAGGACTTGGAAAAAAGAAAATACGATGGCCTTCAATACGGAGCCTGGAGAAGAAAGACTCCTAGAGAGCGCGCCTCCCACTACCAATATACTTGTTAAGGACAGATATTCATCGCTCAAAACCTTTACGGAACCGCCAGTTACATCTAAAAACTTTCCTTTGAGATATGTTTTGGATGTTAATACAGAACAGGGAGAGAAAGAAACTCACATCAAAAGTGTCTTTGTTAACGAAACTGGATACTTCACAAATCCCTCTCTGAACACAACTCTAGACCTGCAACAAGCAGAATCCGTTGCTTATAATAAAATTAAAAACCTGTATCTCGGTTGTGATGTTGCAGAAAACTCTCCGATCTCTGGATTTCACTCTCTTACTTATAAGCAGACAGTTTATCCTAGGGCGAGAAATGCATATCTTGCAAAAACAAGATCCAGATCCGGATATACAAACAGTTTTTGGAGAACCTCTAGGGCAGACAGAGACACGCTTGGTGATAGCAAATTCTCTACAAACGCAGCGCTAGGGGGAGCTTTTAGTTCTTGGGACTTAGATGAAGGTTTGACCTGGTCGACGGACACCTCTGCCACCTCCGCCGGCATAATGCAGAATAATTTGACTTTCTGGCATGCAAAAGGGGACGCGACCCCAAAGACAAACCTAAGTGCTACGATAAGATTAAACCGCGTGCTTACGCTTGAGGCCTCCGCAGCTGTCAGATCCCGTACCGGTATGGCCATCGAGGCCACAGGAGGAGCTTCTTCTGCAGCAACGATCACGCATCCTCTTGGAAAGGTCGCTGCAGGCCGCGGCACCGCCAAATGGCAAGTTGGAGAACAAGCCGGATACTATGATAAAGATGGGAACTGGACCTCTGCGCCTTCTTATCCGTGGGACGACTCTTACTCGAAATTTGTTGATGAAATGAGAGCACATAACAAAGACTATTCAGTTGTGCCAGAATTTATAATAAGTGACAAAATTGAAGATTATGTTTTAAACAAAGATGGAAATATCTTTGCGCATGATCCATCGCTTTTCACGATCAAGGGAGCTTCGTCGGACTATCCGGACAACAGTTCAGAAGATGACTTCTACAAAACATATTCAACATCAGATCTGTTTGGGGAACAGCTTGATAAACTGATCGATGACCACAAGGGATTCGTTGACCCTATTGAGATTAAATTGAGTGTTAAGGCTATAAACAAGTTCGTCCCATATGATGGTTTTTATCCAAATGAATTGTTGCAGAATCTATATTTTAAGTTTTCCGGAGCTTATGGCCCGCATGCGTCATTTACAGGCTCTCAGTACGACTTACAAGAAAATGCAAAGATTCGTCCTTTTATAGCCTCATTGTTCGCCCCAGGAATATGGAATAATTCATTTAAAGCAGGCCTCAGTGTGGACTATCCAGTATACACCGACTCTTATTCGGTAATGAGGCCAGATCGAGATACTGGCGGAAATAAAGCAAACTACTATTTGTTGTCAACAGGCTCAGGGGCGGAGAATGCCGAGAGTATTAATCTTAATTTTAAGAGAATTCCTTTTGAAGCCACTGTGGCTCCGGAGAATTATCTTTCTAATATAAAACTTGTCGACATGGAACCACATCCCAGCGCAGCGCTTAATGTTACTGGCACATGGTCTGGGCAGGGAAATTCTTTATACAAGATGATGGCCCATAATGTTCTGGCTTCGACGATAGATTTTTTCTTACCAAAGGGGAAATTATCAGAATTATCGACATCTCCTTCGGATAAGTGGGGCCCATTTGTGTCCGGAACAACATATGGTATGAGGTTAAAGCTAAGAAAAAGTTATAATCAAGCCAGACAACAGGAGCAAATGTTTGTAAATGGATATCCAACACCAGAAGATTCTCAATTAGATGTGGATGCTGGATTGAGAGAAACTTATAGTAACAGCAGCGCGCCATGGTCTTGGGGCCCTCCGATGAGCGGGAGAGAGGGCGTTTATGGCACATCCCCAGTTGGCGCTGATGCCGCGGCCAATGCCGGTGCACTGGACAGCCTAACGGGAATAAATCCAGCCTATGAGCCTCCAATGAACAATGGTGAATCGTGGACAGACTTTTTATATACTCATGATTCGAATACGGCGCCCACACTAGAAGAGTTGTGGTCAAAGGGGACATTTATATCTACAAGATTTGACTATAGATCCGTTTCAGGCTCCAACGGCGGCAGTAATGACCAACCATATGGTTTTGGAAATATTAATACTTTCTCAATGCAGCTGCCAAATTGTATTAATATATATGGTAAAAAGAGAGCAGCTAAAGAGGAACTAGACTCTGCAGGAAATGTTATCTCCAGCACAAATGACACTAGTCAAAAAACAGATTTGTGGACTTTCTCTCCCTTTTGGGAAGGCCCCATGCTTAATTTCTCTGATGTTACGGCGGATATATCCACCGCAGCCTCCTCATCAATTCCTAGGGGATTATATCATCAATTTGGAAAGATTCCGACAGCCGATAAAGGAGTGTTTTTAGAAGTCGAACCTATCCCTCTGTCGTGGTTAAAAAATCGTGTACCATTCTATAGCGGCGATACCGCGGTCACTGACGCTAACAGCAACCTAGGCCAACCAAGCAACTATTCTGATTATTATACAACTTATGGAGGAACCAACGCAACCAGCATGGAATCTTTGGTCGACAAACTTGGCTTTAAAAATACATCTGTTAAGCTTGGAAGAATTTCTAACAAGAAGGTTATTAGCGAGGCCGTCGTCGCGATACCGTACCTGATTAAAAATGGGAAAAGAGAATTTTTTGAAATATCGAAAAAAGCAATTGCAACTTCTGTTTCCTTGTCTGAAAAGGGTGCGGAGGAAACAAATTCTATTGTCGACATGGTTTCAAAAATGAAAAAGTATGTTTTCCCTCCCAGATTTGATTTTGTAAGATATCCTGATGAAGTAACTCCTTTCGCGATGTATATTTTTGAATTTGAGCACGAGTTCGATCAGGTGGATTTACAATATATTTGGCAAGGTATTCAGCCACTATCAGCCGCTAAGATGAAGTTCTCTGAAGACTCTATTTCTCATCCTCTTCTTGTGTCCGAGTTGATGGGAAAAGAACAAAAGAAAACTGGCGAAAAGTTCCCCAAGGGCTTGAGGTGGATGGTGTTCAAGGCTAAACAACGCGCCCCAACTAACTACTATGATAAAACGGTTAAAAATCAACTCACTTTATCGGAACCCGTACCCGGCCAAACATCCGGCGACTTGGATATGCCACTAGATTACGGCTATAACTGGCCGGGAGATTATTGTTCAATTGTTGAATTTGTAAAGATGAATGCTGAATTGAAATTTGCTCCTAGTAAAACCAGACGACCTGGCGAAGATGACATAGAGAAGCCAGTTATTCGGATAGCGGAAGAAGACTGTCCAGAGGATAAGTTTGCATCTACAGTCAAGCAAATAATTGAAGAAACAAATCAAGTGAGCGAGGACTTGAAAAAATGACATTTTTTAACCCCAAAGAAGATGTGCTAGACCTTCAGTTAACTCAATATGGGAAGAGATTGTTGGCGCAAGGAAAATTTAAGCCTTCATATTATTTATTTTTTGATGATGGGGTGCTCTATGACTCCTCTTTTGCTGGAAATTCTCTGGAGAAACAAAACAGCATCAAGAGCAGAATACAGGATGAAACTCCTCGCCTTAAAACACAGTATAACTTTTCAGAACTTTTGGAGGAAACTCCTTTCCACGCGCCAGTGCCAACCCCTGAAAAGCACTTTTCCCTCTCCAGTCCTCTTGGTACATCCGATCCTTTGTCTTCTTATAACCCCAGGTGGAAAATTCGCATGTTTGGGGAAGACAGCCCCACCATCGAAAGCGCTTCGGCGCACTTGGCTTCTAGCTATGGTAATTTAAAAATTCCACAAATTGATATTAATGTAAACTTTAAGACTGCAGTCTCAAGTATTTCTAGTAGTCCGATAATCAATGAGGATCCGAACTTGTCTTCCAAAGAGTTTGAGGATGGAACATATGTCGGAGTACAACCTAGGACAATATTGATGCAGGTGCTGGAAGAGAATTCTGCCTTTACAAAGGAAAACTTTGATATTGAAGTGTATGAGAAGACAACAAAATCAAAATTAATCGTTTCATCTTCCTCGGATCTTGATGTCTGGACTCCACTGGTCTTTAAGAAAAAAATAACCAATATTGTCGATGGAATATATATCGACAACCCACCAGAGTCTTGTCACGAACTAGATTCTTCTCATGTTGAATATTATTTCGATATTTTTGTTGACAATGAAATAGGAGAAGAAAGCCTTGCCGCCGTGTCTGAGAACTTAAGAACCAACAACAGGTATCTTAAGACTTCAAACTCTTCTCTGTCCTCGGCTGAATTTGAAATAGCAGATATATATTCTCAAGTGGTGTCCGGCGATGCATGCCCAGTTGATCCCTGTGCAGACAAATCGAGCGAATAACTATTTATATTAGGAGATAAAGACATTGGGAAATGGCATAGACAGCAGGATAGACCCGGATGACGGAGGTGGCTTTGGAGAGAAGCTTCTTGGAGACGTTGGTCAAGATATAGACGAAGGTACTGAGCCAAAAACAGGGTTTGAGGCGCCGCGTTTCTTTGGCGGATCTGTCATTGGCCGCGGAGGCGCCATAGATCCAGGGCCAGGAGACGGAGACGACAGTGCAGAGTATGGGTACAGCCTAACATTCGAACTTGAAGTGGAAGAAAATATCTGTGGCGATCTCGATAGTGCTGGGCCAGAAAAAGACTCCGCAACTGATTGGTCTGAGTTTACTAACAGCCATATTATTGCATGCACCAATGAGGGACTGGCCGCAGCCCTCGACAAGGGGGATATATCTAAGCTAGCTGGGTATGATAAAATAAACAGTCCGGGGGATTACACAGAATCTATAGTGCCCATGACAAACTTTGGGCAGCCATCTAAATCTCCTACTGACGGAAAGACAAAGCAGGTGCATAATGTATCCGTAGTGCTGCCGCCCGATAGCACTTATGTCTCGGTTCATTCCTTAACTTGCATAGATTTACAGGCCGTTAACGGTAAATATGGGACAAGCTTTTCGGATCAATATCAAGTTTTATCGTACTCTTCCGAGGTGCTTATGTCATCCGGCCAAACTGTTTCGAATAAGATGAAAAATTATAGTAAACTTGAAGAATTTTCTTCCATCGATATATCTTTTTCAGAAGTAGAGGATTTGCCAAATCCGATTAAAGAATTTGCAACATCAACGGATTCTTCTGGTGATGTTAGTTTTGTGTTTGATTTCGATCAGGAAGCGGCTCTTAAGTCTATGCCGCTTGGTTCTTTGCTTAATAAGCCTCTGGCCCAATCTGTAAAAAACGATATACTTTCTAGGTTGACAATTTCTAGCATGGAAGTGCAAAGAAACGAAATAAAAGATAGCATTCTTGAGAGCAAGTATGGTTCAGCCCCTGTCCTTGTCGCCTCTTCGGCGCAACCCACCGCGCATGCGCTGCTGGAGACTAGCACTAGAGAGGTTAGGGTTGGTAGGAATATGTCTGGAAAGATGCTTGGTTCCATTGGTGAGATTAACTTGCAAGGCACCAGAGAAATAAGGAATTTCACAGGCAACGATAAGGCGCCAGAGGGAGGAGCATACACATACACTATAAAGATATTAACCGCCGATGTTTTATCTGCCTACCTTAGGGAGAAGCTTATAGATCTCCAGCGCGCTATCAGCGTCACAACAAGCTGGCTAGCCGAGGTATCAGCGCCTGAACATTCGGACACGCTGAGAGGGACTTTTTCTTATGCAGGCTCCCAGAAGTTGCGGCGAAAATATCAAAGCGCACCAAATCCAATGCATGCTTCGTTGGCGACTTATGCACATATCTTGGGAGATATATTTTGTGTCTCTTCGCCGGGGAAGATAATGAACTCTCTTGCGCCAATTATTGACTCAACAACAGGAAGCCCCACTGGCGCGCAAAAGATTATTTCAAGCATGGAAGATCTGGCCAGCAAAATGATGCAACTTTTGGGCGATAAAATTTCCTATGGACAATCAAACATGGGAGAAGTAGCTACCACAGCCGGCTCCGGCCAGTCCGGAGTTCATGTCTTTGAGAGAACATTTGACAACCAAATATTGGATCGCACCGATGTTTCTAATATTGGTACTGGCTACTCCTATCTTGGTGCTGGTGCGGGGTCGACACAAGCAGGGGTGAAAACAATTTCACACAATAATTATGTTTCTCGAACCCAGGATGAATTAAGCTATTTTTCAGAAAAAGAGAAGATTAGCGCACCAACTGAGTGGTCTGATTTGGAAATTTCACCCGCGCAAATATCTTCTTTGACGGACATGTCGAAAACTATGTCTTCTTATCTTACTCCATCCTCTGTTGATGTGGGAAAAAAAGAGTCATTTGATCTATCGACGGCAGCTGCAATGTGGGATAATGATATTTCTGCCAACGCATCTGTCGCGCTTAATGCTGCAAATAGTGGCTTAACTTTGGAAACCGACTCACATTTGGCCCTGTTGGGGGAGTTGGGAATAACATGCCGCACGGATCACGACAAGGCAGTCGAAAATGATTCAACTGGCACATTTCCTGTCGATTCTTCAGCTATGAGCCCCTTTGCAACCTCTGATGCCTTCACGGCTACAAATATAGATGTTGATGATTTGTCAACAAAGCAATACTCCATAAGTACGGCAACTCTCGCCGCGGCTAGGGCACTATATCCAGCACTAGTGAGTGCAGAGGCAGGCGTCCAGTGCGGCGCGAAACTCAGCCTCCTTAACATCGCCGCGCCAGAAAGTACTATAGTCAACAACAATTCGGCGGTTCTGGCCGATCTGCCGCTGCAGCTAAAGTCGGCGATATCTTCAACATCGATAGACACAAAGCAGGATTTTTTATCAGAACCCTTATTCTCTTCGTCCCCAAAAGCAGACATGTCTTTGGGCGCGATAGGCCAGATTGAAACTCTTTCTTATGCGAGGGACTCAAACGGCAACCTGTCCCCACAATGGAAGCTGCTGACGCCTTACAGGCTTAATCAGGCGAAAAATATATCTTTGAGATGCAGGATAGTAGGGTATACTAATTCAGAATTTGGCATTCGGTCTTTTGCCGGCACACAACATGGCATTAATGATGCGCACTTTGTACTCGCCGGCAATGATCTTGCTTCATCCAGGTCGCGACCTAGTGCTCGCATCATGGCTATGCCATCTGCTACGCCGACCAATCAGCGCAGCCGCAACGGATACTAAAGGAGGGCGCATGGCTAAAGAAAATGACATAAGAGGAATAGGAGAGAGATATTCATTTCTAGATGAAAAAAACTTAGATGAGGATCTTTTTAGAACAGAATTTGGCAGCATGTGGAATACGGCTCTCACAAGCGATGCATATGCTCAGTCGCACCCGTCACTGGGCATTTCGACAGATGCCTCTAGGTTTGATGTTGAGTATGGCCCAATTGTGACCACCAGCGCTCCGTTTGCTCCGTACATTGCGCACCATCAATCCATTAAGCTGACGGCTAAACCGAGCGCATATCCAGAAAATTGTATCGAATGCGGTTATCATGATGATATAAGGGAAGCGCTTTCTTCCAACGGCACAGGTTTTATGTCAAGTGAATACCTTGATCAAACTCCTACATCGATAATGTCTCTTATTCCAAATTCCGCATATTATTCAAGCATGGAAGGCATCATCACGACGGCTCCTGTTACTTTTTCAACATTTTCAGCAACAGAGGCAGCAGTACTGAAAACTATGTCTGATTGTTACTATGGAGTGACCACTCCTTTGAATGAGGAGGATGTATCTCTGTCTGCGTATTCGAAGGCAAAAAGCAGAATAGACTTGATTATGGCGGGAGCCTCGACCTCGTTCGAATATGGAGACTATGTTAATAAACTAGAAGAAGTTATATTAAACCTTAGCGAGGAGGATATTCCAAACTTATACATGCTTATGTATCGTGCGTCTGCACATGAAAGCGGCATAACAGAGACTCCACTTTTCAAGCAAGGAATAGAATATCTACAAGGAAAAGCTTGTCCAGAGATCTCCGCCGCTATAGAGAAGATAAGCACTGGCTTTAAAGAGTTCATTGTATCAGCTGATAATTCTGTCCTAATGAAAGAAATGCATGCATACAAAGACTATTTTTCACTTCGTGGCGAAACAAGCTTCCCAACAACGGTGCAGGCCACTGTAGCCGATAATTTGAAGTCTGTGAATCTTGATTGTCGACTATTGAGGTGGATGGTGGAAAGTTCTGCAGAAGCAGATATGGTCCCGACAGGAATAACTTTCGACAGACTACAGGAGAACACATCAAAGATCACCATGGTCAGCGACAGCCTGACCGTGCCAATAAATATTAAAGCATATGATTTGTTTAAATTTTGTGGTGATTCGGATTATCCTGGCGATGACATGAAGTCTGTATTGGTGGCGCCCCAAGAGGATATTGCTTTTATCGGCCTTGAAGATTCGTCAACAAGAATGGCCAAAGCATCGGGATTAGAGCTTTCAATGGGCCTCAGTTTTTCACACACTATTTTCTCCAATCAGATGAAAAATATATTGATGACTTACAATAGGAGCTTCCAGAATGTTGCGTCTGGCAAAGGGCCTTATTCGGAGACATTGGCATACAGAATATCAAAATACAAGAAAAGTGAAATGTTTGCGGGAGAAACACTGGGCCCCACATCAGATCAGGTGGAAATAATCAAAAGAGTGATGGAAAACAACACTCAACCAACTCAAAATGTTTGGCTATCAAACTCAAGCGAATCAGAGATGATCGAATATGTTGATACGCAAATGAAATATGATGAGAATTATGTAATCATTGTGTGGGCATATAATTTAGTTCTCGGAACAAGGCATTTCTATTCTAATTTGAGGACATCGGAGAGCCCAAAGATTGAAACATCATCGGCAATAGCAACTATAGGCGCTAGAGATGAAACTGAGGTTTTTTTGGGCTTAACGTCTTCTGATAGTATATCTAACTTTGAAGAATCCGGCTGGACCATAGAGAACACAATTCAGCCTGAACCGCTCGCCGGTACAGAGTTCTATACTTTTACTACTAGCGACTCCATAACTTTGGACGTTGAAGATGACTGCGAAGCGGCATTTACAGCAACAACAATGCCTATGGCAGCAATAAAAGAAGTGCCGTTTTTTATCTGGACAGGCTTAATAATAGACAAGCCTCCAGCGGTTCCAGATGTAAATATTGTCACCATTGAGGGGAACAGCACAGAACTAATAATGTTGCTTAATAATTCTGCCGGCACGACATTTGCAAAGCCAATTGCGATATATGCAGAAGATGAGGTTGTGTTTGAGCGCATCAAAGAATCTCAAGCATTATACACCGGCTTAGTGGAATTTGGCACGGACAACAAGACTGATAGTTATGAGGTGTATAGGGTGACAACGACGCCCAGATCTTATTCTGATTTCGCTGGCAATTTACTAGAAACTGTATCGACAGTATACGATCAGAGAACTGGAAAGAGCGCCAACTCTGCGATCTATTCTGCAATTCAAGAGCCGAATATCAAATATTATTATGCTTTCAGATCAATTGATATCCATGGTCATTTCTCCAACCCGACATCTGTGTTTGAGGTGGAGTTGGTGACCGATGGAAATTTCGTTGAGACCCTTGTCGATACATATGAGATGGAACCAGAAGACAACCACGACGAATCTAAGTCTCTAATGTCGACTTTACATGTTGTGCCAAGAATAACGCAGGCAATAGTGAACGAAGAGGCTTCTGGTTTAATCGGCGACACTGCAACTGTGGTTTCAAAAATTTCAAAGCCAATATTGGGGGTGGAAGAGGAATCTGTTTGGGGCAAGACATTCAAGATACGGCTTGTATCTAGGAAGACAAAGAAGAAGCTTGACATTAACGTTACATTTGGCACCGAGCACATCGAGGGCGAAATAGAAGAAACTTGTTCTAATTCTGCCGGACTGCCATCTTAATGATGACAAATTATGGAAAGATAAACAAAAACGAAGACTATTTATATTATAAAACAACTAATTAATCACCTAGAGGGACAAACATATGGGTTTTTTAGACAACAGCGGCGACACTATATTAGATGCCGTTTTAACAGATACGGGCCGCATGCGGCTAGCCGAAGGAAATTTTAAGATTGCGAAATTCGCCCTCGGCGATGACGAGATTGATTACTCAAACTACAACAAGACTCACGCGAGCGGTAATGCTTATTATGATTTAGAAATATTGCAAACACCTATTTTGGAAGCGTTTACCAACAATACTTCTCTTATGAAGTCTAAATTAATATCTTATGCAAACAAGAACCATTTGTATCTTCCAACGCTTAAGCTTAACACCTTGCAGCCGGACACAAACATGCACTCAGATGGGCTGTTTGTTCTTACAACAGATAGTATCACTGCGAATGAATTCTCGCCAAGTTTGGGCGTTGGAAATGGATATGAGCCATCCAATAATACTCTTTTTTGTAGGGTCGACCAAGGCCTTGATACTACCGACTTGTCGCCGAACACGGTCTTGGACGACGACATTAACGAGACTCAATATCTAATAGAGATGGACTCAAGGCTGGTATCGCTAGTTAGTAAAGCTGGTGACCAAATGTCTCCTCTTTATGTTGACGACGATGAGCAGGCAGCATACCTTGTAACCACTGCCGGCTCCATGGTTTACTCAAACTCAGTTAGCGATAAAGATACGCCAGGTCAAGCCATACGGGGCCCACGAGGTTCGGTTGTAGAATTTTGGCTTAAGGCGTCTAATGCTGTCACAGGGGGTCAATACTTTGGCACTATCGGCGGAACGACCACAATGACTTATGACAGTGGAAGTAAGAGCTATAAATTTATTGATACGGTGGTCAACCTCACCGGCATCACCACCGGCGCGACATTATCGGTAAACTTTAGGCTTATACAAGCCCCATAAAATATAAAAGGATTTTAGCATGGCTACAATATTTAAAAAACTGAACAAATCCAGCGATGAGGTCCATACCAGGACCATGCTTCACGAAGCCATCCCTATTACTGGAGCTATTTGTTCCGGAACATATGCGACTGATGGAAACATAAAGAACTATTCTCATGGCATGTTTCAGACTGTCTTTGATTATCCTTATTTGAGTTCTTCTGCGAACAATATTTTTGATATTACGGTAGGATATGCAAATGATTCGTCTCTCTCTTCTTCTGTCAATGCGCAGAATACAAAAAAGATTAATATCTATAATCAGATGGCTCAAGTTTTGGTGGGATATGATGTAAGTGGAAATGTTCGAAATTTCGACAAAGACGGAAATTTAGCCGCCGGAACGAAACTTAAAGAATGTATCTTTCTTAATTTTGCTCGGCTGCTTTCGAAGGATGAGATCAAAAAGCAATCATTCACGCTCACGGCTTTTACCGGCGGTACACCTTCTGCCAGAACAGATCTTATAACAATTTCTGACTACAAAGCGACCGGCACATATTTTGTCAACTCTCCAGCTGGAGAATATGGAATTCTATATTCCGGATCCGAAGCAACAGAGGGAACTGGGGTCGGCCTGATCTATTATCAGGCTGGTGTGTGTGTCCTCACTGGCGGCATATTCGATGGTCATTTTGGTGCGAAGGGCGCAACCTATGGTACTGGAACATTTAACATGGTCCTGACGGGATCGGACATATCGGCATCCTCGGATGGCTTTAGAAATAGGCTTGACAACATAAGCTTTAATAATACCACAGAATTAAACTCAACTATTTATTTCTGCCGCGCCAACCATAACGATTTTAACTATAGTTCTAATCCAACATATACCTCTTCCGGAAAGATTAATGTCAAGAATACTGCAAAGGATTCTCCCGTAACATACATTACCACTGTTGGCCTCTATAGTGCGGCAAATGAATTGCTTGCAGTTGCAAAACTTTCAGAACCCATCAAGAAGTCTCCTGAAAACGAGACGATTTTCAGAGTTCGTCTAGACTACTAAGGAAGGGGGCAATGTGTCAAGTTATTATCATAAATTTGACATCAACGATGTCTTTTATAACAGAATAAAAGCACATCCACAGAACGAGTTCTTTGTTTGTAACGCAAAAGTATATTATAATAACAGATCTGAACAGTCTGGCGCTTTCACTAGTAGCATTCCTTGTGTCGCCGTTGGGTCCGAGAATATTCTTGAGATGAATGTAGATAGAAACACTACTGACACTGGGTTCATATACCCATATATAATTAAGTCATCAAGTAGAAAAAAGCTCCGTGCAATGACTGCAGCCTCTTTTGAGAGGGATTATGCTTATGGAGATACGATAGCCGGAACTTATAGGTTATCTTCTAACATAAGCCGGCAATATTTCTCGTCTGGATTAGAGGGGGGCTCTAGTTTAACAGGGTCATCTTTAAGGAATACCTTCAATCATTACCAAAAGTTAAGTCCTCATTATGCCTATACATCTACAGCGCTTTCCACTGACAAGTCCTCAGATACGGCATGCCTAATATCGATACCTACTATGTTTTATGGTTCTTCTATAGAGAAAGGAACCGTAGATTTAAAATTCTATATAACAGGAACTTTAGTTGGTCAACTTAAAGATGAGCGCAAAAATGGAGAATTAATACAGATAGGTCCAGAGGGAAGTACTGGCTCTGGTTCCACTGCTGGGGTTGTGCTATATAATGAGGGTTTTATATATCTTTCCGGAACGACGAATTTGACCACCGCGACTTATACCTTCGACGGCGCCACCGACAATGCCAAGTGGGTACATTTTGGGGGAGGAATTAGCGGAGTCACAACAGACGCTTCTGCTACTTTTGTCGCTAGCTTTTCGGGAATAAATTATATACCATATATTACGATGATGGTTCATGCGAAGAGGGGAGAATTGAATCATTCGAATAACCCTACTTATATTTCTTCAGGCCAGACGCTCACCCCCAACACTGGAACGCAGATGTATTTGGAGCCGAACTTAACTATAAAAAATACAGTAAGCTCGGCATATGCAGATCCAACTGGCTCATTCCAGAAAATAACTTATATTTCAAAAGTGGGCATATACGACGATGACAAAAACCTTATCGGCATCGCCTCTCTCGCCAAGCCAGTCAAGAAAACTGAAGATAGGGACTTGACATTCAAGCTAAAACTTGATATATAGTAAGGAGAAGATTGATATGAACGAATATAAGAAACTAATGGAAAATTGGAGAGCATTTGAAAAGCAAGTCCTCGCCGAACGCGAAGAAGGGGAAGTTGATAGGACTATTGATCAATTCAGGGGCCAAACCGACGACGGCGCTAATGTGTCTTATGCCGAGACAAACCTCATCGGTACCGACAAAGAGCGGATTGGAGATATAGATCCAGAATCTGAAACTTATTTGGATCCAAAGGCTGATACCATTACCGGCAGAATAGTAGATATTGACCAGCAAAGAACTCAGTCCACTATTGGTGGCGAAACTTATGGAACATCATTTGCAACTACCGCAGAAACCGGTGGCGGTAGGCCAGAAAGGGAGCAAGACAGTCGCAGCTACACTAATGCTGCTGGCCAGAGTATTCAGCAAACTGGAATTGCTAGCGATTTAAATGATTTAACGGGAGGCGGATCAACCATCACAGTCGATGGAAAAGTTCTTAGGCCGGGTTCTAAAAAATATCTTAAAGCTCTCAACGACATAAGCCAAGCAGAAGACATTGAGATAGAAGCCGGCGGACAAGCAGGCCTGCACTCCGGCAAATACCTACCAGACACACAAAACAAGACAGACTTGTTAGCTGACGATTAACCCTTGACAAAATTCTCTTATCGTGTTATAGTATAGTATGATCCTCGGCTTAGACATATCCACCAGCATAACTGGCGTAACAGTAATCAACAACGAAGGCGAGATCCTTCTCTGCGAAGCAATAGACACGAGAAATAAAAATCATTTCCCAACTCTATTCCACAAAGCCGAGAGAGTAAAAAACAAACTCCTCGACATCGAATCAGAATACGACATCAAGC
>Ga0208299_1000352_pt1 | contig 43774 bp, 29 predicted proteins | sample 15_taG_FD_184089 | JGI IMG/M metagenome (GOLD analysis project Ga0208299, IMG submission 184089) | Marine viral communities from the Subarctic Pacific Ocean - 15_ETSP_OMZ_AT15312 metaG (SPAdes) (version 2) | ecosystem: Environmental > Aquatic > Marine > Oceanic | place: Pacific Ocean | collected... | reverse complement strand
TGCATTCTTAAAACTAACATCTGGAACACCAGAAACAACAAGAGTTGTTATGGTTAAAGATGACGTGGATGATTACGTTAGATTTTATAGTGGTACAGGGGAAACAAAAACAAAACTACTTAGAAGTGAGATAGCTTCAGGTGACGTTCCTGATGTATCGCCAGCACTGTCAAGAAAAGATTGTTTTGATTATATGGCTGAGATTGCAACTGGAACTCACCCGCCAGACGTTGGAATACTAACCACTGATTTATTGATGCACGTTGATTTTGAGACGGCAAACGTAACAAAAGATGGTAGTGATTTAGTATCTCAAGCGAATGATGTATCTGGTAGTAACATACATTTAACACAAGCAACATCGTCCAATCAACCAATACATTACCCTACTGAAGTAAATAGTAAAGGTGCTGTCGGTAAAAAGAGTTCAGGTGTTTGGGGTTTAGTAGGTGATGCTACATCAGCATACAATGGAGCTAATGGTTATACAGTATTTATAGTTGAAAGTTTTGGTTCAACAGTTGCACCTACCACACAATATCACTTCGGAAATTCGGGTGGACAATTCAATGGTATATCTAGAACTCTTGATACTGATTTTCGATTTTATAGAATGTCGTCTACAAATTATCATATAAAGAGCTTATATGGTCCAGGCAATGAAACTAGAGAATGGGGAAGAAATGGTGGTGGACATATATATAAATTATACACAGGTAGTACTGTAATACACACCATTGTATATAGTGGTCTTTCAACACATTGGAGAATAAATAACTGTATATTACCCATAGATAGAACTAATGGAACTACTCCCCACACATTGGCTGCCGCATGGACAGAGCCAGGACAACTTAAACCTGCTTTAGGTATGGGGAATTATTATGTTTCTTCCGGTAATTGGAGTACTAATTCTAGATGTGCCGAAACTGTTATATATCAAAATACGTTAAACAATGAAAACATCACTAAAGTAAATGATTATTTAGCTAGTAAATATGGCATTAATTTAGGTACTGAAATTGAGGATGAAACAGTTATTTGGGATTGTAAGTATGTTGGTAATGGTTCGATATCCACTAACGTTGCTAGGACAGAAATTACAGGTATGACTGATACGGCAAACAACGCATATTTAAGACACATTCACGGATCTAGAGTAATACGTAATGGTGTTGCTGGTAGTTTTACATTTAAAGTAGGTAGTGGTACCGGGGCACCAGTCTATATTGGTTTAGGTTATTGTGAAGGTGATGCATATAATATTAGTTATAATGAGAGTACTGATGTTGGTACAGTAACTTCTTATAATTATGGGCCTACAAACGGTGCTAATTCAAATCTTCCAAAAGTAGTTTTGTACAATGGTAATTACGAGATTTACTTTATGGGATGGAGACTTGGGTCCACTAGTTTCAGTGATGGTGATACATTCACTATAGAATTGGCAGCCGATCAATTTACTAGAGCCGGCCAATTTATTATTAAACAGAATGGATCCGCTGTTTGGACATCTATAGCGTCTGATTTTGGTGCTATGCCGTGGGCTGTAACTGATTTAGTACCTGTTATATATGGTAAAAGTAGTAGTCATCGTATTTATGATTGTAAAATTACCGGTAAAATAAGTGATGCTAGTTTTAGAACTATAGCATAAGTCAAAACATTAAACTAAGAACCCACTTCATTACGGAGTGGGTTTTTTTATGCTTGGTTTTTAATCTTATTGGCAACAAATTCATTTAACCAAGAGAATCTTGTATTGATATATTCAAACTTATTTTCTTGGATAACATTTGGTGATGGATGTGGTTGTATTTTACCTTCTTTTATTGTATGTAAGAACTTATAGTTATACACACCATCGAATTCATGTGTATTCTGAGTAACGTTATCAACATTATAATTAAATCTCTCTTCGCCAATGAAGTCATGCATATTATCCATAACTTTTTGTGGTTCGTGAACAAATGCATTATAATCTAATATGAATATTCTATCTTCATAACCAAGTTTTATTGCATCATCCAAAGCAAATACTGGTGTTGTAACAAAACTATTATCGCCAGTCATATGTTCAATCCTTCTTTCTTGTGTAAAGAATTCATTGGGAACTTGTTGCTCATCGGGGTTTTCAAGCAATATTGTTTTAAAATATTGTCTCTCAATGGAATTTAATATATCAATGGGGTTTCTGTATGTCCATATCACTTTGCAATCGCTATTCTTCATTACCTGATCAATAAACGTCATCTGTGACGGCCACAATCTATTCTTATCGAATACCACATTCTTATCAGAATAAAAGCCCCTTATAAACCCTTCCAATCCATTTGCAAAACTGGAATATAACTCACCAAGTCTATCTCTTCCTTTAAAATTACCAGAATGTGAGAATGTTTTGCGTGTGGCACATAATAGCTCCAACAAACCTGATGTTGGCGTGGCATAAAATTCTTTCTTCTGATTCAAGAGATTGCACAACAATGTTGATCCACTTCTTGGTAATCCCGATAATAACACTAACTTTTCCATTATAACACTAATTTTAATTTTTTTATAAACTTATCGCTTGTCAGCTCATCAATACATTTATAATCATCATATATACAATATTGAAAATCATGTCTCATTTCCATAAACATATTCATCATACAAAACTTACATTTCGCTTCTGGCAAAACGGCATGACAATTATAACCCACTTCGTTATTCCTTATTGGAAATCTAAGCTCGGGTTTGGTAACAGTAAAGCCTATCACCATTGGGGTGTCGGTCATTCCGCACATATGCATCAAACCACCGTCTGTGCCAACCAAACACCGCACCTCTGATAGTATCTTGAAGGTTTGGGGTAATGTGGTCTTATTGATGAGATTCTTTCCCAGATCAAACCTGATGTCCTTGCTTGCCTGCACCAATCTATAACCACCACGCTGACCTTCGGGAGATTTATATTCTTTGCCGACAAAAAGAGGTGTTAAACCTATTGATTTTATATATTCGGCAATTTCATTTATTGTTTTTCCATGCATGGATCTTGTTCTCCACATATAATTTGTGTCAATGGCAACGCAATTTTTGAAATCAACATCAAATTCTGACACATCGATATCGGCAACGGGATACTTTGGGTAGTTTTTATCTTTAATATCCAATAACATATCTCCTAATGTCATTGAGAAATAATCTATTAAAGATATTTTTGTGTTTGTTATCCTAGCAAAAAATGCTTGTCTGAATAATACGTTTCTAGCGTTTATCATTTCTTCGGTCTGATAGCAATGCAACATCTTTGTATCACCAATAAAAGGTTGATATATACATTCTTTTCCTTTCATGACCCCAAGAATTAGTTCACTTTGAGAATGTTTTATCATATACAATAATACCGGCAAAACACAAATATTATCCCCAACTGAAGAAAGATTCATGTGAAGAACCAAGGCTTTGTTAAAAAACTGTTTGCCGTCTCTATACATAATTGCAAATATACTACAAAATACGAAAAAATAAACACAAAAAAAAGGGACACCCATAAGAGCGTCCCTTCTTTATTTATATACTAAACTAACTATTAGGTAGCATCAGTATGCACATACTCGATATCAATAGTATCGCTAGTGTCAAGATCGAATGATAAACCACTTCCAGCGTATAACTCATCAGTAGCTACAATAGAACCAAATGCTTTCGCATCTGTACCACTGTTAGCCGTGAAGAACACGTCTTTAGTTTTATCATTATTTCCAACCTTAGCTTTAATACCGTTTATGTAAACTGCAACATAAGAACTGTCAGCAGGGGTTTTAGTAATAGCAAGACCCGTATCACTAGCAACACCAGCACTGGTGGCGATAGTAACAGCCAGATTCTTATCATCCTGTACAGGAACCGCAGCGGATATACCGTTTGCAGCAACGTCAATAGATGTGTTAGTAGCAACTATACCGAACTCAAATGTTGATTGAGAACCACCCAATGTCATTGTAGTATCACCAGTCATACCACCACCAGCAGTAGCTGCGATAGTCATATTAGTGTTACCAGTAACATATAGGTCACCTCCAACAGCAACATTCTTTTCAATACCAACACCACCCTCAACAATAACAGCACCGCTGTTTTTGTCAGTAGATTGAGTAGTATCACTGAATGTACCAACACCAGTTACACCTAATGTAGTATCAAGTGTAACAGCTTCGTCAACATTCAACGTACCTTTAAGGGTTGTCATTAGACCGGTAGTACCAATGTCCTCACCAGTTGTACCATTTATAGTTACTTTACCACCGTCAGCAACAACACCGATAGTTTGACCACCTAAAGTCATAGCAGCATCGGAATCAATTCCAACAACACCTGACGCATCAATATCAAACGCACCTGAGTTGATATCAACTGCAGCACTAGTAGTAATATCAATTTCAGCAGCATTACCAGCAATATTTACACCACCATCACCATCAAGTGTCAATGCACCAGATGAAGTAGTAAGGTTTGAAGCCGCACCAGCATCTAATGAAATAGCACCACTTGCATCAATAGTAGTAGTGTCTCCATTCACAATAAGTGAATCAGAACCACCATTACCTAATGTAGTGTTTCCACTAACAGCAAGATCCGCACCAACAGTTAGAGCACCTCCAATGTGAGTAGCACCAGTTACATTCAATGTAGTACCGATGTGAGCAGCTTTAGCAATTGCTATACCACCACTAACTATAGTTCCACCAACGGTTTTACTAGTAGCATCAGTAACGTTAGCCATTGTAGCAACACCTGCAACATTCGCAGTTCCATCAATATCAGCATCACCTAAGTGAAGAGTAGCGTAAGCACCTAATGTAATGTTACCAGAAGTGTCACCACTTTCAGTACCAACATTTACAAATGCGAACTCACCTGCTGTTTCATCCCATAACATAGCTTGGTTATCAGAACTACCTCTATTGAATACGAAACCTTGATCTAATAACGGAGTACCACTTTGGTTTTTAGCAAGAAGAATAAGTGGATCCTCAACTCTAAGGTTATCAGTATCTAAAGTTGTAGTTGTACCCAATACTGTTAGGTTACCAGCAACTGATAAGTCGTCACCAGTGAAAGTAGAACCTTCAATTTGAACATTACCAGCAGATGATGAAACAGTAAGGTTACCAGCAGAGTTGGTAATGGTTTGAGCACCAGAACCATCCAATGTGATATTACCTTCAACACTAAGAGCACCGTCTAAGTTGGTTGCACCACTAACACCTAATGTAGTCGCTAAATGAGCGGCAGCATCTAATGTAACAGCTTCATCAACGTTCAACGTACCTAATATAGTAGTCATAACACCACTTGCAGATATATCTACACCACCAGCACCATCTAGTGTCAATGCACCAGCAGATGTAGTGAAGTTAGAAGCGGCACCAGCATCGATAGAAATACCGTTAGCAGAATCAATTGCAACACTAGTTAAACCAGAAATAGCAACAGTAGACTGTCCAGCGATATCAATAGTACTAGAAGCATCGATATCTAACGTACTAGAATTCATATCAATAGCAACGTCAGCAGCTGTACCAATACCAATTGAAGTAGCTGAATCTATAGTTAAAGCACCAGAAGCATCGATATCCAACGTACTAGAATCAATATCAATAGCAACGTCAGCAGCTGTACCAATGTTGATACTTCCACCATCAATTGCAACAGCACCACTAGCATCTATATCAATACCACCAGCAGAAGCTGTAATATCGATAGCATCTGTACCAGTACCAGCAGAATCAAGCTGAAGTTTCTGAGCTCCGCCACCAGCAACCCCAAGGACAAGATCCTTAGCTGCGGCTGTAACAGTGAAGTTAGAATCATCAGTAGCATCTAATGATAATGTAGAAGCATCCCATGTACCAGCACCTGAGTTGATATCAACTGCATCACTAGTAGTAATGTCAACCTCAGCAGCATTACCAGCAATATTTACACCACCATCACCATCAAGTGTCAATGCACCAGCAGATGTAGTTAAATTAGAAGCGGCACCCGCATCTATTGAAACACCGGCAGTAGCATCAACTGTTACAGCGGCACTATCTAAGTTCAACGAAGTAGCTGCAGACATAACAACGTTACCAGCAGATTTTATTGTTAAATCACCACTAGAAGTAGTGAAGTTTGAAGCACCAGCAGCGTCTAATGAAATACCAGCAGAAGCGTCCCAAGTACCAGCGGCAGAGTTTATATCAACTGCACCAGTAGTTGTTATATCAATTTCTGCATTAGAACCAGCTATGTTCACACCAACACCAGCGAGTGTCATAGCACCAGAAGATGTTGATAGGTTAGAAGCCGCACCAGCGTCTAATGAAATTCTACCACTAGAATCAATATCAGTAGTATCATTGTCAATATCAACAGTACCATTTATATCAACAGTACCAGCATTTATAGTCAATGTATCAGCACCGGCATCACCAATGGTAACGTCACCATTCAACGTGGCATCCGCATTTACAGTCAATGTATCAGAAGAAGCATCACCAATTATTGTGTTACCACTAATACCAACATTACCAGCTATGTTTGTTTGACCAACCATATTGATTACGTCAGCAGCTGCATTATCACCAAATGTCATATTGCCGTGGAATGAAGTAGTACCAGTGATAGTAACGTTACCTTGGAAATTTGCATTTCCTTCAACGTCAAGAGCACCTCCTACATAAGCATTCTTAGCAATACCAACACCACCATCAACAACTAAAGCACCATTAGTTTTAGCTGTAGATTGAGTAGTATCATCAACATTTACGGTAACACCCGCACTTACGTCCATACTGTTAGTATCTAAACTTACTTTAACAGCACTTCCAACACTAAGATCAATACCCCCACTTGCGTTAGAAGCATCTAATACAATAGCATCAGCAGCAGCTTCAGCACCTGTGATATTCACAGAACCAGCAGATGAAGTCAAAGACAAATCACCAGCAGAGGTTGTGAAATCAGAAGCAGCAGCACCTTGTAAAGATACGCCAGCACTTGCAGAGTCAATAGTGATTGCACCAGAAGCATCGATATCCAATGTACTTGCATTGAAGTCAACAGCAACGTTAGCAGCAGTACCAATATTTATTCCACCAGAACCGTCTATAGCGACAGTACCTCCGTCAGCGTCCATATCAATAGAAGCTCCACCAATAGTCATTGCTCCTGTACCATCAATATCAACAGTTGAACCATTGACTGTGAAGGCACCTGAGTTTATATCAACTGCAGCAGAAGTTGTTATATCAACTTCAGCAGCGTTACCTACTATATTTACACCACCTGCACCGTCTAGTGTCAATGCACCAGCAGATGTAGTGAAGTTAGAAGCGGCTGCACTATCTAATGATATTGCACCACCCGATGAATCAATTGTAATAGCACCACTAGAATCAATATCAGTAGTTGCATTATCAATATCAACGTTACCGTTGAGATCGAGATTACCTGTCAATGTAGTAGTACCAGTCACATGGAAATTAGGGACATATACAGTATTTGCGAGAGACCCAGTAATGTTCGAACCACCAATAACTACTGTGTTTGCCGCGCTTGCTATATTGCTGTCACCACCAATAACCGCTGATTTAGTACCACTTGAAGTTCCTGATAAACCACCAAGTACAATTGAATGATTTGCACTAGCAGTGCTATATTGACTACCTACTACACTTGCGTAAGCAGAACTAGCTGTGTTAGTATAACCACCAACCACTGTTGAATAAACACCAGAAGCTGTATTATATGCACCACCTATAATAGCTGTGTTAGCAGCTTGTGGTAAATTTTGATATCCACCAATAGCGGCAGAACGAATACCTGAAGCGTGGTTTTCTTCTCCACCAAATACAACAGCATGATTAGCTGAAGTTTTACCAGATTGTCCACCAACAATTGCGGTATAGTTAGCAGTACTTGCGGATTGTCCATAACCAGCAAAGAAACTGTAATTACCACCACCAATAATACTATGTCCTTTAGCTTCAACAGAAGAAGTACCAGTATCACCAGTTTTAAATACATTTGAAGCTTCAAAAGTAGCTTCAGTTATAATTGCAGAAGCTGCAGAAGTACCAGAAACAGTCCACTTATCAGTTGACTCATCCCAATATAACTGAGCATCAACATCTGCACCTCTTCTAATTCTAATACCAGCATCCTCAGAAGGATTACTACCACCAGTGAAATTAGAATTTAAATCCAATATATTGTCAGCAAATTTGATGGTTTCAGACTGTATGTCTATTTCAGTAGAACTACCTAAAATTGTTAAATTACCTTTAATTGTTAGGTTATCCTCAACTGTTAGGTTATCACCAATAGTGACCTCAGAAGTTCCATGACCAATATTGATTGCTCTACCACTACTATTAGTACCAACACTAATACTTCCACTAGAAGCATCGATTGTTACGTTACCACTAGCATCGATATCTAAAGTACTAGAATCAATATCAATAGCGACATCACTGTCACCACCAATTGTGATTTCACTACCATCAAGTGTTAGAGCACCACCAGCATCTATATCAACAGTACTAGAAGGTGTTAAACTAAAAGTAGTTATACCAGCTTCAGAAACTGCACCAGATCCATCGAATTCCCAAGTACCTGTGTCGTCTCCAAAAGAAGCTCCACCAGCACCTTTAGCACTCAATGTAGTTGCAGCTAAAATATCAGCAGCGCCCGAAGAATCAATATCAACAGTTACGGCATCAACATCTAAAGTAGCACCCGCAGTTATTTCAACATTAGTGGCACCATCAATATCAACAGTAGCAGCAGCGTTCACATTTACATCACCAGAAGTAGTAGTTGACAAAGTCAAGTTACCACTAGCAGTAGTATAATTAGAAGCACCTGTACCATCGATTGAAACGACACCAGAAGTTAAAATATCAATACCACCAGTACCAGCATCTATATCGATACCACCAGCGGCATTACTAGCTTGGATTTTAACAGCAGCAGCGTCAGCCTCACCACCTGTAAGGTTAGCAGAGCCAGCAGTTGCAGCAAGTGTTAAATCTCCCACAGATGTAGTAAAGTTTGAAGCCGCACCAGCGTCCAATGAAAGTGATGAACCAGCATCGATTTCAATACCGTTAGTGGCATCGATATCCATATTACTAGCATCTAAATCCAGTTGAGCAGCAGCTGAGATATCTAAATCACCAACACTTGTACTTAAATTAGAAGTCGCACCCGCATCAATTGAAACGCCACCAGCAGAATCAATTTTTACCGTAGCACCATCTAAATCAAGTTCAGCAGCTGCTGAGATATCTAAATCACCAGCACTAGTACTTAAATTAGAAGTCGCACCCGCATCGATAGATACACCACCAGTAGTTGCATCAATTGTTACAGCCGTACTATCCAAATTCAATGAAGTGGTAGCAGACATAACAACATTGCCAGCAGATTTTATTGTTAAATCACCACTAGAAGTAGTGAAGTTTGAAGCTCCTCCAGCATCCAAAGAGATACTTGAAGTAGAATCGATAGCAGTAGTTGCATTATCAATATCAACGTTACCGTTGATATCTGTTGCACCTTCTACTCTTAGAGTACCACCGATCTCGGTAGCCCCTGTTAAATTTGTAGTTCCAGTTACAGTTAAATTCTTATTAATAGTTGTAGCAGCATTTACAGTCAATGTGTCAGAAGCTGAATTGTTACCAATGGTAACGTCACCATTCAACGTGGCATCCGCATTTACTGTCAGAGAATCAGAATCACTATCACCGATGATCGTGTTACCACTAATACCGACGTTACCAGCTATGTTTGTTTGACCAACCATATTGATTACATCAGCAGCAGCGTTATCACCGAATGTCATATTTCCGTGGAATGACGTAGTACCCGTGATTGTTACGTTTCCTTGAAAATTTGCGTTTCCTTGAACATCCAAAGTAGAGTTCATGTCAACGGCACCATCGAATTGTGCTGTTCCTCCTGTTACTGTTAAACCATTAACATTATTTATTGATTGTCCCGACATATTCAACGCATCAATTACATTGAATTTTCCCGTTCTAATCGACTGATCCCGAAACTGTTTTCCGTGAATTAACGCCATGTTTTAAACATTTAGAAAAATTATTATTATATTGTATAGGTTTGTATAGGTAAAAACCGGGTTTTCTAATAAATATTTTGTAGTAGTTAAAAGGCTATGTTTATAACAATAATTTTTCGTATTTAACAATTATCTCATCCTCACCTACCACTAAATTAAAACCAGCGTTAGATGAATTCCAAGATATTGTTTTTCCTGTTACCGTAAATGGAGATGGGTTTTCGATTGATGCCGTCATAATACCGTTCACCACCATATTTACCTCATTTACGTCAAAAGGTGTAAATGAAAGAGCACTTACTTGATTAGTACCAGTAACTGTCAATCTTTCTATATGTGTGTTTATTAGTGGTGAGAGATCAACATTTATTGGTGACGCTGGTGTATTTAATACCAAAGTTTTACCAGATAATGTAGCGCCTGTTACATAGTCAGGGAAATCTATATTTACATTACCAGCATCTTTCTGTAAAATAAGTCTGTTTAATGATAAATCTAAAGTACCACCAGAAACATAGTTGTCTAAGTCAGACGCTATTTGTGCGTCCATATACTTACCAACATACATATAAGCGTCTATATATCCAGGGCGAGACGCAGATACATCATACCCATTTGGTGGTGTTTGAACATATAACAAACCAGTATAAAAATCTAAGTTCCAATTTATAGAATCAAACTTAGTTATTTGTGTACTACCATTAGTTTGGTATAGCGTAGGTTCGAAATCTGTTTCACCGGAATTTCTAACAGTACCCATAGCTGGTGGTACTACTTGTAATACACCACCTGTTTTATAAAGGTATGTACCACCAGTATATGTGGCTTTAGTAGCACCACTTTGTGTATATCCTGTAGGTAACTTTAATCTATATGTCTGAGATTTGTTAGCACCTATTTGTGTATCAGGCATTATATCCAACTCAAATCTTACTTTCTCTATAATATTATCAGTATCATACTGAGAAGTTAAACCACTATCTACTGGTACAGGATCAATAGACTGACCAAATATAGTCTTATTGGATAATTGTACCAATGAAGATATACCTTCCTCAGAGACAGCAAAATTCTCTTGAGTATGTGCTTTACCCAATAGCTTTTTAAATGCTATACTGATTTTATTTGTACTATCTATCGCCATTAGATATTATCAATTGACATATTTGTTATTCTGTTAGTAAAGTTACTAGCAACTTTTACTCTCATTAGTATTATATCACCACTAGAAACCCTTGGGGTTACTGATAATGTACAATCCGCACCACCAACACCTGATGTCGCAGTGTTTGCCACACCTTCATTATTAGATAAAGCAAATGGGTTGAACCAACCATGAGTCTGTCCTCCAGCTCTTTTGATCATGAACTCAACCTTAAAGTTATTTCCACTAGGTGTACCACCGTCGTTGGAATCCGTCAATATATTACTTAAACTACCTGTATGACTTACGGTAAATTCTAACGTAGATAGTGTTGACGCTTGATTTGATTTAAACTTTCTATAGAATGTTCTAACACCAGTTGCCCCTGAATAACTTACATTATTACTAGGTGAATTTGTGACACCTGAAAAGTTACCTATTGTTATACCATAAGTTGAAGTTAGATAACTAGAGTTAGGGTATAAACATTCTCCGTTGAATACTAATAACCCATCTGTATGACCTGTAGTTCCATTCAATAAATCTTGTGTAGAATCCCAAGCGTAAGTAGAACCATTTAAATCTGAATAAGTTGCTGATGTATAACCAGTGCTAATCAACCTATATGTTTCAGTATCGAAAGTTTCATTTTCCAAACTAGCTGATGGATTTAAACTTGCTCCATAATACAAGAAGTTAGTCATATTTTGAGCACCACCATTAAAGTTAGTTTTCAAAGGATGTGTTACTTGTACACTAGTTTGTATTTTTCCAGTACTGCCGACATTACCCAGAATTTTAGATGACGACGGGAGACTTAAAGTTGCGAGGATTTTAAGTTCCGTGCTTTGGGGCGTTGATTTAGTCGCATCTAAACTAGGTAATGTCGAACTAGACGATGATGATGTAAAACCACTTCCGTCTAATGTAATACTGGAATAATTGTCTAAGTTTACTCTACTGGTAAAGCTTACCGCTGAACCATTAGTATAAACATTTTTATATACGTTTAATACTGTACCTGAGAATTGCACAGTTCCTGTTCTATAATATTTAACACCTGATTGTCTGAATAACCCACCCAATGTTAGATTATACATAGATGTTGTTCCGTCTAATTGTAATGATGAACTATCGTTATCATAAACAAATTCATAAGTGTCGGCAGTATAAGAGGTAGAACCTAGATCATGTACTATCTTATAATAGTTCATACCGTTTCTCCACAATGATGTAGGTAGTGAATATGTAGCTGTTCTATATTTAAACAAATCTAATTCTTCTCCACTAGCGAATTTAACATTTTTAACTGCGGTTACACTAACATAACCACTAACAGAATTAGTAGCCGCTGTTGATCCAGATAAATTCAATGAATCAACTTTAGAATCATTTACATAAAGATATAATGAACCCTTATACCCTTCTTGGAAAGCATAATCTAAATAAGGTATACCATTAGATTCACCATCTGTGATATCGTTATTTAATGTACCTGTTATATTACCACTAGTATGTATACCCTTTCTACCACCACTAGAAGAATATGTGTTATTTATGTCTATAGCAGAGTTGCCACCATCTGTATTCACCAAACTATAACTAACATCGTTGTTGGAAGAACCAAAAGAAAGTTTTCCTGATGTAAATGAACCACTAACAGAAGCGCTATCCATAAATCCAGGAGGAGAAGGTGCCAATGCCTTTAATACTTCATTAAATCTATCCACTGCAGTACCTACAGTTGTACCTGTGGCGAAATCTGTAAATAACCCATCTGCATAATCACCATCTTCTGCAGAACCAATAACACCAGATTTTTGACTAATATCACTTAAATCTACTGTAAATGTATTATTTGTACTACTAGTGAATGTTATAATATCGTTAGTGTAAGTACCACCAGTTATGACAGCTTCAGTATTTGCAGTAAACGCAGTAAACTCAGCTTTTGTTGACATTGTTGTTGCTAGATCAATAGCGAATATATCAGAATTAGTGTTTTTAATACTTAAAACTGACCCACTAAGGGTCATTCCCGACGTTGATACGTCAGTATCCGGATTCGATACTATTATATAATTGTTCGATATGTCGTAATTAGAAGCCATTATATAGTACCAGTTAATTCAAATACCGCTTGTTGTGCCACATCTGTCCTTACAATTGATATGTAAAGATTTTGACCAACAGTTATTGTAAATGGTAATGTAACGCTTGCACCGTCCACTTTCATTGAGTATGAAGCCACGTTAGTTAGATTCACATTTTTATATGTTGCTGAGTTATTAACATTCACATTAAAGCTATTAGGTGAATTTTGTAAGAATGTAAATTTAGTTGCAATTAGACGCTCCTCAATTTCAACAGTAACCACTTTAGTAACAGATTTGGCTTTTTCTTCCAATAGTTCCGTAACCATTGTAGTGGCATTGAGAAGAGGTTTAACTTTAAATTGTTCTTCATCAAGAATATAACCCAATAATTTCATTGTATATGTCTGAACGTAGAATCTACGTTTATCTAAATCATTGATAACACTTTCGTCGGCAATACTATCCAATATCAATGGCATTGGATGTCCATTTACTTTAATATATCTTTGTGCTGATTGGAACTCTTGTAGAACCCTTTGGTTCAATTTATTTAAGTCCCTCATCTTAGTACTAAAAAACCTAACTTCATATGTTAGGTCAACAGGTGTTGGTTGTGGAATCTGATACATTTTACCACCTATTCTAGCACCATTCCATGTAAGTTCTTTTCTATAGTTGAAGACTGGGTGACCTGGGATATTAAATAAACCGGCATGACTTGTTCCGACTTGAGCATCGGGTTTTCTTACAATAGATATAAAAGGTATTTTTATATTTTTATGTTGATCACCGAATTTCCATGTTTTTGTGAATTCAGTCCATCTTTGGATAGATAAAAGTATTGCGGGAACTTTTTTGTTGCGAATGTTTATGGCGAGCTCTTCGTTTATGAATTCAACCACAGTTTTATCCATATCTTCGTGATAGACACCCTTTGGCAACATAGTACTGTTGTCATCAATCTCGTTGAGTATCTCTTTACGTTTTTCCTTACCTATTTTACCAGGGTACAAATGTAAGTCCCTTCTATAGTTTTTTGGTAGCCCCATTTTAATTTTCTATATTTATATACCCGTAAAGTCATTTTCGTCAACTGGAACACAAGTTACACTTCTGAACGCACCTTTGAACCCCGCGATGGTATGTGCATTATCAGAAAATATCTTACCGTCGTTGGAAACGGTAAAGTACTTAAACTTTGTTTCAGATTCTGGATATAAAATATAGTCACCATAATCTATGTCAACGCCCTTTTCTTTTAAATAAGTATCATAAATGCCAAAAACCAAGTTACCATGCTCCACATACCTCATAGTCCCGTCAGCGTTATATGCTTTATTTTCAGGGGCATTCAAATTTAGTATTACTTTCAACTCTACTGGTGGTAAAAATCTGATATCCTCGTCATCAGCCTCGCCATAAACATCGTCTGTATTTGTATTATTTAAATCAACCTTATATAATACAACAGTCATGTTTAAATCACCCTCAGTGTACTCTCTTCCCATCTCCATTTCGAGGTTAAAATCCTCTTGGGAGAAAAATTTGTTCATTCTTGTTATAGGGAGTTTCTTTTTAGCCATTTATGTCTTTTCTTATAAATATTTATTTTAGAGTAAAGTGATGGTATATTTAAGAAATGATTGATGTTAATGATATAAAGGGGCGAGGTTCTGCCTCAAAACTAGAGGAATATTCGGGGAGTCACCCCTATATTCTATACTTAAAGAAAAAACACATAAATGATAAGCATTTCCAGCTTACGAAGAACCAGCACGATTATATAGAGCAAAATTACGATAGAGAATTAGAATATATAAACAAAATTGTGAATATATCTTCATATATTGGAGAGCAATTTAAAAAAGATTATTTATTAAACCATATTCCAAAAAGAATACTAATTGAGACTATTTTACACGATGGAGACAAATCTTTACACTGTATTGGTAAATTATTTAGAAATCAGAAACAAAATACCATGTTTTGGATTCCAAAGACTCAAATATTCGATGATTTGGAACAAAATATTAAAGAAGTAAATTTAGATTGGGATGATATAAACACAATGTCAAAATCGGATAAAGAATTGTATCAACACCAAAAAGAAGGGATTGAGTTTTTACTGAGTAGGGATGGTTCTATTCTTGCCGACGACATGGGTTTGGGTAAAACACTACAAAGTATTGTTGCATCTATTGTTGGTGGGTTTGAAAAGATTTTGATATTATGCCCAGCATCATTAAAGATAAATTGGAGAAGGGAACTAATGGATTTTGTTGATGAAGATGATATTAGTATTATATATGGGTCTAACTGGGAACCAGCAAAATATACCATAATAAATTATGATATTATAAAAAACTTCCATACTATAAAGAAAAGAGGTAAAGAATATGAAGATTGGGAATTGAGGAGAGAGATAGCTACTGAAGAATATGATTTAATAATATGTGATGAAGCACACTATCTTAAAAACAACACATCACAAAGAACTAAGATAGTGTTGGACTTATATAAGAAGTTCCCACCAAAATCGTTTTGGTTACTTACAGGTACACCCATATCAAATCGACCAATGGATTATTACCCGTTATTGACTTTGGTGAACTCTCATCTAACAAAAAATTGGAAATTCTTCGCAAAAAGGTATTGTGGGGCAATAAATTTCAGAAAGAATGGTAAAATGATATGGATTACCGATGGTGCATCCAATCTTGATGAGTTAAATGAACAAACTAAGGGTATTGTTATACGAAGAAAGAAGGAAGAGGTTCTAGATTTACCAGATAAAATCGTAATACCTTATTATTTGGAGTTACCCGATAGAGACGTATATGAGAACGTATTCAATGAGTATTTAGAATGGGCTAAATTGGAAGGAAAGAGAATGGGTTTTGGTAAACATTTGGTTGAACTAACAATATTGAGGAAATTCATAGCATTTGAGAAGGTTAAATTCTCAATGGAACTAATAGATACGGCTCTTGATCAAAATAAGAAGGTTATTGTGTTCACCAACTTCAAAGAAGAGTTAGAGACATTTATGAATCTATTAGGGAAGAAAGCCGTTTGTATTCATGGTGGTGTTAAAGGCGATAATAGGCAAGCCGCTGTTGACAATTTCCAAAATAATGACGATATTAAAGTTCTTGTTGGGCAAGTTAAAGCCGCTGGTGTTGGTTTGACTTTGACGGCAGCGGAAGTTGTGATTATAAATTCTTTGGATTGGGTTCCAGGTAATTTAGAACAGGCTGAAGATAGAGCGTATAGAATGGGTCAAGAAAATAACGTTACTGTTTATTACCCATTATTTGAAGATACTGTAGATACTTTGGTTTGGAAATCATTACAACGAAAGAAAGAAATAATAGACACCATTATTGGTGATGAAACTATAATAAATGAAATATTAGATAATTTAGAAGATCATGGCTAAACTAGTTATAATATATACGTTAAACTATTGTGGGTATTGTGCCAAACTAAAAAAACAGTTAGATGAAAAAGGTATTACTCACATATCTAAAGATATTGAAGATAAGATACATGAAAAGGAATATGAAATTATGAAAAATAGGTGTGGAAACGAATTAGTGCCTTTAATAAGGATAGGTAATAAATTATTGGTTGCTGATATTGATTTTGATACTATAGATGACGCTGTTGAAGCTATATCAGCTAATCTTTAATATATGGTTTTTCTGTATCATCTTCATTAGGTTCGTCTTCTCCTCCTAATATCTCTCTAAGTTTACCCAAAATATTTTTTTCTTGAATCATACCACCCATTCCTTGTCCTCCTAACATATGTCTTACTTCTTCCATTTCGTCCATATATTCTTGACATCCAGCTTTTGACATTATAGTTTCAACTTTTCTATGACATCTTGATAAAGCCCTATAAATCATTTGTACATCATTTACAAACTCAGATTTCTCAAATTCGTCATGCATCTCATTTAAATAATTTTTAATTTTGGTTGGCTTCCCCATACGTAATATAAATATCTCTATATTTATAAATAAAGGCTATTATGAGTATATCAGCTTCAGAAAGAGAACAACTATATAGAAGAGTTAAACACCTTTTAGGTGCTCCCATAAGAAAGATTGAGTTAGAAAATGAAATGATGGATTCTTTATTGGAATTCGGTATTGAAGATTACGCTCAATATTTACAGAACTGGTTGATGGAGCACCAATGGTCTGCATTACAAGGACAAAACTTCTCAAAACAAGATGTCGCCTTCGCTCTGATATCTAGAGACTTCGATTTCGACACACAATTCTCATACGCTTATTCAAAACAAGTAGGTTTACAAACAAGGGGTCCTTGGGAACTAAAAAAGGATTATGTTAGTATTGTAAAAAACCAACAGATATATGAGATACCGGCAGATAGAGAGATAAATGAAATACTATGGTTGAACCCAAATGCTACTGAACACGCTCTTTGGAGTTATTATGGTTTCGGTGACTACGGATTTGGTGGTGGTAACGCTCAAGTTCCTTTCGCTGGTGGTATGGGTGCTGGTGGTAACTTAGGATTTAATGGTTATTATATTGCACCAGCTTTCGATGTATTACTTAGAGCCTCTGATTTCAGTTTAAAACAAAGGATTCTTAGAAGTGATTTAACTTATAAAGTAACAGCAGGACCCAATGGTACTCGTTTATTACATTTAATGTCAACACCGGGTAGTAGAGTTAGCTTCGGATCTGGTGGTGGAGGTACTATAACCTTAGCCGGAACAAAAGTATGGTATCATTATTATGATACTTCTGCAATGTCAGAAGAAGAAAAACAAACATGTTTAGACGAAAATAAAGATATCGTTAAAATGCCCAACGAAGTTCCTCTAACTAAAATAAAGTTTGAGAACCTAAATGAACCTTCAAAAGTATGGGTGAGAAAATATTTCACCGCTCTTTGTAAAGAGACGTTAGGAAGAGTCAGAGGTAAATTCAGTGGTGCTCTTAAAGTTCCAGATGCTGAACTAACAATGGATTATACTTCACTACTATCAGAAGCTGCGGCTGAAAAAGAAAAGTTAGTTACTGAATTATCAGAATACCTAATGAGGTTAAATTCTAAAGATCAATTGGAAAGGAAAGCTGTTGAAGCTGAGAATCTGAATAAATCTCTTAGTTATCGTCCATTAGGATTCTACGTTATCTAATTCCATATAATCGGCATTTCTTTCTACTTTATCCCAAAACACATTTTCTTGATCAGAAATAGTTAGTAATTCTTCTAATGTATCTTGATCACCTTCTTTATATGGTTTACCTGATACCAATATCAATTGTTTATCTGTATAATATTGAAAGTCTTTTGGGTTATCAACCAATAAAGTATCTCTAACCTCTTCATCGAAACACACTATTAGTGGTTTAATTCTTTTATTAAAGTTACTGAGATATCTTGCAACGTTATAATCACCAGTAAGTTCAGGATCATTCTCTATCTGTTCTCTTGGTATTATTCTACTATTATAGACAACAGTTACATTACCTTCTTTATCTTTCTTACTGATAATATCACCATGTGACTTTCTAGTACCTGTGTTTATATAATAAACTAAATCACCTAAGTCTACAGGAATATCATCTCTTATCACCAATTCCATATGTGCTTGTCTTGGCATAGGATTTCCGGCAATGTTTTTTTGTTTTGTTTTTTTAATGTAAGCACCCTTAGTTATTTTAACCTTTGATTTCGATGCTATCTTATATAACGGTACTTGTTGGTTAAATATCCTATCTACAGTATCATAATATAAATCCACAAATGCTTTTCCATCACCATTTAATAGACTTGTTAAACCAACATCAATGAATTCCTCAATATATGTGGGTAACTTCTTAGATTTAATTGTGTTACCAACAAGTTTAACTTTAGTACCCATTAGGTTTGCATAGTTCTTACGAGCAATGTTTATTGATGAATCACAATACTCATCGATATCTAATCCCATAACACCATACATAAAAGTGTCATTATATTCTGCAACAACGGCATCAACACCTTCATATATCACACCCTTTTTATTAAAGTGATGTTTACCGCTTGATATATATTTTAATTCCTTATATGACTTCGGTACTGTAAAATTACATCCATCTGTGTCTAAAACCAGTGGTTTAAATCCCTTATCTAAGAAGAACTTTACCATTTGTCGTAAGTATTGTCGACCAGTGCAAGTTATCATCTCACCACTCTTCATTTCACCCCAGGGGAATACGTTTGGTGCCGACACCGAACCGAACATTGAGTTGTTGATTATCTTTAAAGGTAGTTGTTTTTTGTCGTAGAAACCAGCCATTTCTTTATCTCCCCTTTTGGCGGCATCGTTTTTCATTGCTTTATATTTGTTACGTTGATCATAAACGTATCTAAGCATTCCTTTCATTGCACCACTGATATCGACATCGGGGAAAACATTATGGGTTAGTTGGATAGAAGGGTATAGAGATGCAAAGTCTAATTTGACAATGTCTCTTGCGTACCCAACTTCCAATAACCTAGAAAGACCACCAGTAAATGGTTCTTTCTTCTGAAACTCAGGGACTGCCAATCCGTTTTCATATGACCAGCCCATCATAAGAACTTTCCAGATTGCGGCAGTACCCATCGTAGCAGCTCTTTGAAACGTTGTGGGTAATATCTTAGCTGTAAGGAAAGTAGCTTGATTATATATTGTATCCACCTTCATTGTTTCCCACAAATCGTCTTTCAAATATCTTTTTACTATATAAGAACCTTTAACTTTAATAGTGTCCTCTTCTATTGCGTATTTATGTTCCCATTTTCCCCATTCACCATTCTTTGTGTTGAACCAATATAATTCATCGTTCCACATTGGTCCAATTTGGTCACCATCGATATAAACTCGATCACCCTTATTTGCATTAGAATATTTTGTAATGTATTTCAAACCTGCAGATTTAATATTAGAATTGATAGCCATTGCTCTTCTAACAGCGTGTATGGTATCCATAATATTATAACCCCACATTACCGTCTGTTGGTATTGTTCCATCTCTGCGGCTAATTTTAATGTTGCCTTCTTTCTATATAAAGGAATCTTTGATAATGTCTTAGACACTCTTTTTACGTCCACACCCATTATAGCCAATCTCTCAATTATAAAGTGCCAGTCAAAGTTCTCAGAGTTATAACCAGCGATAATTGTTGGTTTTACTTCATCGATAATCTTAAAAAACGCAATAATACCATTCCTTTCAGAATCGTCATTATCTCTCATTGTTATCACCTTATTATAACCTCTATTATCTGTTATACCTATTGCGAATATTCTACCATTGGCTGGCTCAAGACTATGAGTCTCAATATCGAATACCATTCTATGAACATCATTATAATCTTCAATACCTTTAAATAACCTTTTCCCTGTTTGTATAAAGAATTGTTCTGTGGGTGTTATACTCATAACAGTTGGATCACCATAGATGTCTATACCACCTTCTCTGTAAAATTGTATGATGTCTCTGTATGTACCTCTTGATGTTACTAAGAACTTATAACCGTTCTCCATTCTATCTACATCGGCATCAGTATCTTCTACCTTTGTCTTTAATGGTATGAATTTAATACCGTATTCTCTGGCTTTCTGTTTTAGCTTACGTCTGTCACCACCGTAGAAAACATCCATATCAGGTGTCTTACTCCACACAAATGGTTTAAACCTATGTTTTTGAATGTATTTTCCCTTTTCGGGATCTTGAATTATTAGATGTACGAACTTTTCGTTATATCCTGCTTCAATACCTACTATGTATTTCTGAGGGTCGTGACCTTCTAAAAATTGGCTTATTTTCTCTGGGCTGGAATCTATCATTTAGTTATATTATACTTTTCTCTTAAAATATAATACAAATATATGAAAAAATCAAATGACTTCCTAATTTATGTGGATAAAAAGATCATTTTTTATTGGAGCCTTCAGAATACTACCGTCAGAAAATGTAACATCGAACTCTCCAGAATATGTCCCTTTTAGGTTTGTATCACCTGTGTTCCAATTATACACAATATAATACTCATTGTCAACTGTGTTCTCTTTAATCTTCTTTGCTAATACACAACTAGATTTAGATAATAAAGTTCTGCCGGTACTGGCATCTTTCATTGTAAATGTAACGGTAGCCGTTTGTATATCGGTATGAAACTGTTTATAATCGTTTCTACCGTCTTTTATCAATTCCATCTTTAATAGTGGTAATACACTACCTTGTCTTATAAAAAAATCCATAATGTTTGTTTACTATAAATATGTTGATTTCTCAACTAAATAATTTCGTTTTATTTGGGTGATATCTAAAGGTTCTAAATGAAACCTAAATTTAGCTATTCTACCTTCTAAGTGTCCACCAAAGTTTTGTTCCAATAATAAATTTTGATCATTAGCATCTGGACCACCAAATGTTATCTGTTCTGCCAATCCTTGAGTACCACCACCCACACTTATATTATATGGTACACCTATCTGTTTACTACTATGATCACCAATACGTCTAAATGACAACTCATCAACATCATCTACTTTAAACTTCTGTTCTCCATTTATATAGAAATATAACGTGCCCGTCCTTGAAACATTCTCCAATGAGAAATCAGTTTCTATCGTGGATGAGAACACTATATGGTTGTTTGGTTTCCATTTAACGGCAACATGACACATCTGTCCCTGCGTTATCAAACCAGTTGCAGAATACTTCTCTTCGATAGTATAACCAGAATACCATACATTATTTATACACTCCCCAGTCATCTTTATCTTTCTATAACCGATACTCCCATCATTTTTCATCCTCAATGCGAAACAGTTATCCACTACGTCACCACTCCAATTAAATGTAGTGACACCTGTCGACGGAGTCGACGTTATAGTTGCGGTCGTAGCTGTTGATGCTGAATAACTCACAAACGGAGAAACACCACCGCAAGAACTATCTGTTACCGTTGTAGGGTAAAGATGTACACCAGTGCAAGTTGTATAACCGCTATCACCAGCAAATTTCTTCCAATATTTATTTTCAGCCCTTTGTCCAAGATAAAAGAATATGCCGGCATTATTGGTCTTTGTGAGATTCATGTTACCAGCAACTCCCGATGTCATATGATTTGCCAACCAGAACTCCGTTGTCCACCCTGCCGGATATCTATACGGCAATACTTCATACCTAGAACCATCGATTTTAAATATACCTTGATACCAACCACCTCTAAATGATGTTGTTGATCCGCTGGCTTCCATATTATATGTGTAATTATCCCCTGTAACGGCATATAATTCTAATGCGGTGTTACCACTATATAATGTCAATGCACCGTTTGTAGTGCCACCTGTGCAACAACCAGTGTATGTTAAACCTGTTAGCACATCAGGACTTACTCTTCTATTATCCACCCCTGTAAAAACAAAGTCACATAATGTCTCTGCCGATAAGGCTGTAGTTGTGGCACTAATATATGTTGTAGTTGAAGTATATGCTGAAGCTCCAGCAAATGTGAAGTCCGCAGCAAATGATGTCCCAGTATATATTGTAGTAGGGTTTATCAATGATGTATCAAAGTCACCCTGATCACTAGACAACATCAAATCCCAATACGCTGAGTTTGACAATCTTATGTCATAATTATTAAAGTTATTTTCGTTTATACTACTCATATACTATAAATAGTTTCTTTCTGTTATTGCTCTTCATTATCAACAATAGTTCTTGTTCCACCGCTGAATATTATTGTTTTGGTATCACCACTTGGCCAAGAGAAATTTAGTTGTTTATCGTCTATCTCACCAAAACAGTCCTCCAATGTACCACCAATAAATAATGTTTTATTGGTATATGTATTACCATTAGATTCGAATAACGACCAAACTCTTTTATCTTTATATACTAACCTCCAACTCATACTAACTTGTTGTTATAGTCCAATTATAAGGCGACGATGTTAAAGTTGTCACCGCTGCGGATCCGTTATTCCCACCACTTGTTGTATCTGGAGCTGCGTTAGTGCCGTCAATGATTAAAGTAGTCCCTGTCCACCCCGCAGTATTATGTGTGACTGTAATATCTTTAAAGTCAACTAATATATGATTTACTTCCGATGCCGTCATATTATTATCACTTAAATCTATTGTTGCATTTGCGGTATTGGCTGGATTATGCATTGTGGCACCAGAAAGTGGTAAAAAGTTTACATACCCCAAATCACAATCATATAATTGTATGGCGCTATTATATGAGTGAGCTGATTTATCAAAAAGGTATCTTGTTGTTGGTGGGAATACAACATCCGTCAATAGTGGATTATTATCCATTCTTATTGTTATCCCCACCCCACTCAACGAAGACATATCATGTACCCCTGTTATGTTATTAGATTGTAAATCATATCTATTTATTTTTCTAGAAGAATTGGCATGTGTTACACTAGTTAAACTTGAGTTGTTGTTCATATCTATCCCAACCCAATCGGAATAACTACCTGAATCTATACCTGCCTCCCAACCAGATAAATAATACATATCACCATCTCGTCCCGCCCCAATATCTAACATTGATATGTCGTGATCACCAATCAAACCAGTATAACTACAACTATATCTACGTAAATATGTTGGTGGTGATGCTGTGGACGCAGAATGTGTTACACCAGTTAAATTTGTGTTACCATTAAGATAAATAACACCAATACCATAACCAGAGTTATTGATAACACCAGGACCAATATTTGGTAATTTACTCATATCATGGTTTCCTATTAAATTACAATTGCCAACATGATAAACACTAATTAATTTTGATGTTGCACAATGTGTTATCCCGGTTAAATTAGGATTTTCATTTACATAAAATGATCCTCCGTTAGTATATGTATTTCCAGCGGTATAATACCCAGTTGATGGGTCTGCCTTACCAAGAGTATCTAACATAGAAAGATCTAAATTACCTGTTAAATTACAATCATGAAAAACATAATATGTTATATCCTCAGATGATGTGGAATGTGTTATACCTGTTAGGTTTGGGTTATGATTACAATCTAACCATGTTACACCACTACTTGGGCTTAGATCCCAATTTCCTGTGATGTCACAATATTCTGCTGTGATAGAAAGTGATGTGTCACTTGGTGCAAATGTAACCCCAGTTAAACTGACATTATTAGCACAATTCAATGCTGTTAGTCCTGTCATATTTATGGAGTCAAAATTTAAATCAGGTTTTATATCACAATTGTTTACATATATACTAGTTGTTGGTATGTGATTATTATTAAATGTAATACCTGTTACACGGCCATTATGCTCCACATTGAGATATGTTATACCTGATAACATTGAAAAATCATATGTATGTTCTAAGTTACAATAACCAGCATTTACTGTTATTGCTCGGTCATTACTTGGGAATAAGATATTTGTTAGGTCACCATAATAACTTGAAAACCCACTATAATTGTGTTTGACATTAAATGTCCCACCTAAATTTTCTAACATACTCACATCTAACTCGCCCTCTAATGCACAATAGCTTGCATTATAGATAGAAAAGTTTTCTGTACTCCCTGTATGTAGTATTTCCCTTAAACCTGTTGGTCGTGGATTTGGCCAAACAGGAACTGTGTGATAATAATCTCCTTTGTTGTTTTCTACTTGAAACTCACCGCCTAATCCTGTTAAACCTGTCAACACTAAGGTATCTGTTAATGAACATGAATAAGCTTCATATCTTGTAAATACTTCGGTGGTAGCCGTATGTGTAATACCTGTTAAGTTAGGACAACTAAAAGCCAAAAATTTACCACCAAGTTTGGGTGCCCACGACATATCGTGGTTATTTTCAATACCACTAGAGCTTATATTGTATTCAGTAAAAGGATATGTAGAAGTGCTAGCCGTATGACTCAATGTCCTCATTTTACCACAACTAGCGGCTGTGAAATACCCACATAAATTAGATATCATTGACATATCGTGATTTAACAACTCTGGATTCATAGAAATGGCATAATTTTTAAAATATAAGTCTGTGTATGTATGAGTTATACCTGTTATATTTGGGTTCCACGATGCGTCAAACTGACCAACGTAGTTACTACCTGCAATATAAAGTTTATCAACTGGTGACCCCAACTTTAGCATACTAAGATCTAGAGTTTTTATGCCAGTTCCACTACACCTATATGTATTAATATTACTATTGTTGGGACCATGAGTGACACCTGTCAAGTTTATAGTTTTATAACCCACAGCATGAGTATACCATCCAACAGAAAAAAACCCTCCTTGTAAGGTATAATTAGGCTGTGGAGTAAATCCATCAACAACTGCATCTCCAATGTCGATACCTGAAAGGTCAAGATCACCCTCCAATGGGCATTTACTCAAGTCTAACATACAAAATCTATTATTACCCATTTCAGGAAAAAGCACTTCAGTTAGATGTGGGTGATATGCGATATACACCCACCCACCCAAACCTGATAACATGGACATATCATGTGTGCCTGTAAGTCCAGAGTACCCACTACCAGGTGGTACAGGGTAATCCCAAGTATTAGTGTTTACTAATCCACCAGTAATTCTATATTGGTAGAATTTCTTATCCGATGAACCATGTTTTATACTATTTAAAAATGGTTGATTATATATGTTAAAATACCCACCATTAGATGCGTCATTAAACCCAGTACCACCACCTAATGTGACACCAGTTAAAACAAGTTCACCAACAAGTCCTGTACCACCACTTATCCAATTGTTTTGTATATTACTGGCAGGATGAACTTGTATAGATAGTGTACTTAACGACTTATCTGATCTATAAGATGTTGGGAATGTAGCCCCTGTTACGTATTCTGAACCACCACCATCTATTTTTAAAGTCTCCAACCCTGAGAACTCACTAAAATCAAGATGACCAAATGGTTTAGAGCTCCCATAGAAATGTATATAATTTATATCATTTAACCTATTAGTCCTTATCGTTACAGTTCTTGGGTTTACAAATGCATCGGAAAGAGTTAAGGGGGTCTCAAACTCTGCTCTACCATAGTAGTTGTTAGTGTTTCTATAACCCCCAGTTGGGTTGGTGCGAGTTATGTGTGACCCTGTTTTACCAGTGAATGATCCAAAATCCCAAGATATTCTTTTTAGTGACGTTACACTAGGCGATGTATTTCTATCACCATCAAAGTTTACATAACTAAACCAATAATCGGTGGAACCAGACCAATACAATGTCTTAAAGGTCCATGTCTCACCAACCTTATTATGTGACCTAAACATACCTGCTCTACTCATAAGATTAGTGTTTAACTATAATCGTTACCTACGGTCCAAAACATTTTTGTTCCGTTATATGTGAAAGATATCATATCAATAGAAGCTGGGTTTGTTGTAAGTACGAGTGCCCCACCGCCACCATTAACAACTAAGTGTGTACCAGAGGATCCATTTATAGTACCAAGTGCTAAAGTACGACTACCTGTACTATCTTGATTTACTATCATAGTGCCATAATCACCATTTCTAACACCAATTAGGTTTAATACTCCATTACTTGTTAAAGTAACCTCATATTGTGTACTAGTACCACTAACATCCCATGTTAATGTACTACCTGTATTACCTACATTATTATAAGAGTCTAGTTGTGTGGCTTCTATTGTTACATCTACCCTATCATTACCACCATCATCGGCATAACTTATGTTTATACCAGAACCCTCAATAAAGTTTATCCCGTGTCTAACAACAGTGTTTATAGCCGTACCACCCGATGTTATACCTGTGAAACCATCAGTTCCGCCACCACCACTTGCAGCTTCCCAAGTTGCGTTACCACTAGCGTCAGATGTCAATACATATCCATCAGTTGGGCTATTTTCCATTCTAAAATTATTGGTAAAAACATAAGATGTTGCGCTAATACTACCAACAACAGTTAGTTTTTCATTTGGATTGTTAGTACCGATACCAAGATTGCCAGACTGGTCAAGTCTCATTCTTTCTGTATTAACTATTTTAAATACAAATTCACCAGCAGTACCACCACCTGTAGATATACATTGTATTTGACCTAAAGGATTTGGTGTACCACCGTTATCAAATTTTAAAGTTGGGTAATAGGCTGTGGTGGCTCCTGATATCCAAAGATCGTTTCTAAATAAACCAATACCATCCACATCAAGTTTCTGTATTGGTGAATCAGTACCAATGCCGACATTACCTGTTGTTCCACTAGTTACTATATTACCACTTGTTGTGGCAGACCAATATGATGGTGTATTAAATTGTGATAAGTCTACAGTGATATCACTCATATTATGCCTTTCTAACTCTAAAACGTCACCGTTCATTGTAGACCCAGTTAGGTAATTATTTGTATCATCCAATAACGCATTTACATTTATATTAAATGTCCCACCAGTGTTATTAGTATATGTTAAATTAGGTGCAGAATAAGTACCACCAGTTACATATGTGTTATCATCGCTTCCGCCACCACAAGGTGCCGTACAGAATATATCTAATAGGTCTGTAGTTCCTGAGTATAGTGTACCTGTATTACCAACTTTAAATAATTGTGTATCGGATGCGTCTTCAACTAAGAATGTCGTTGCATCACTAGCATGTCCTTTAACTTGTAGATTAGCTGTTGGTATATCATTACTTATGTTTATACCTAATTTAGATTGTGATGCCGCTGAGAATACCCCTGAAGCCAAATATTTGTTTAATGAACCTAGTACGAATTGTTCTGTTGAACCAGAAGTATTCAATAACACACCATTACCAATCATTATATTACTAGTACCTGTGTAATGTGTCACAACACTCTTATTATAACCAGCTTCAGACCCAATAGCAATATTGCTATGACCATGAACATTATAACCAGCATACGCACCTATATATGTTGGTGATATTGTAGAGGTATTGTACCAATTATCAGGGTCAGCACCAGCATTATAACCAAGTATAGTTTGATTATTACCGTATTGTAAATTCCCCGCATTTACACCTAAGACTACACTCCTACTAAATGTACCACTAGAACCCGCATTATGTCCTAAAACAATATTATCATGACCAGTCCAGAAATTAAATCCTGTTCTATGACCAATCATTGTGTTACCCGATGGTGAACTAGTTGCGCTAGACCCCAAAACTTGTTTACCAATCATTATGTTGAATGATCCTCCACCCTTATTTAAGCCAGAATTTCTACCCAATACAATGTTGTTTGTGCCAGTACCTCCATTATTTAATGAACCATGACCAATAACTAAATTATCTGCACCTGAACCAGCGGTTGGGGTTGACCCAATACCGTTATTGGCTATCACAATACTAGTACCAGTTGCTATAACATCTTTCAACGCATTTATTCCTGGATTTATAGTACCATCAACGTATAAGTCACTAGTACCACTAATTGACCCCGTAACCGATAACTCATGATTTGGATTTGTGTTCCCAATACCTACATTACCTGTAGTGCCACTGTTTACAATGTGTCCACTTGTTGTCGCTGACCAATATGATGGTGTATTAAATTGTGATAGATTTACCGTTACATCAGATAAGTTATGTCTCTCCAATTCTAAAACATCACCATTCATAGTAGCACCTGTAACATAGTTATTTGTATCATCCAATAATGCATTTACATCAACATCAAAAGTACCGCCAGATAAATTAGTGAATGTTATGTCACCAGATGAATAAGTACCACCAGTTACAAATACATGTGTATCTGCGGTCAATGCCGTAACATCTATATTATAAGTTCCACCAGTTATATTTGTTTGTGTTATATTGCCGGCAGAATAAGTACCACCAGTAACAAAAACATCATTAGATGCCCCCCAACTAGCATTACCGACTGCATCTGATATCAACATTTTACCAACACCTGGAGTTCCATTACTATATTTTAATTGTCCAGTTATAGTTGCGGTATGTGATGAGAATCCAGGGTCTAAAACCCATATACCACTTGTGTTTGCAGTTATACTAGAATGTGTAGAAGCACCTACACCATATAATAGTCTTATACCACCATATTGTGCCGATACATTATTACCACCATAGTTTAGATCAATATTATTATCTTCAGCTTGAATAGTCTCAGTATTCATTGTTGTGGCAGTACCAAGTATTGTTAGGTCACCCTTTATAGTGGTGTTACCAGTCACATTTAGATCACCACCAACAATAGCATCATTATCTACATATAATCTCTCTGTTTGTGTTCCACCACTTACTGACAAAAATCTAGTACTACCATTTTGTTTGGTTATCCAACTAAATGTGTCTGCGGTATAAATAGATACCGTACTAGCTCTACATTCACCTGTATATACATTGGCTGATATACCAGTCATTGATAACACATTAAACGTGTATGTGACACCAGTATAATCACCATAAAATGTGTTACCATCTGAAGTATATGTTGTAGTACCAGAAAATAATAAACTTATTGTTTGTGTTGTACCTGAATTTGATGTGGTAAGTGCTGATAATCTATATGATTCAGCTTGTATATCATTAGATGAAAATACAAATGTGTTTGTATTTGTTGATGTGTTTGCTGTGAAGTTACTATCTTGGCTAGAAATAGTACTGGTTATACCAGTTTTACTATAATCAACACCTGTTGGTAGATTAGCTAATGGCGTACCAATATCTACAAACTCTTTAAATGTAGAGGACCCAGAGAACTCACCCGTTGTTCCACTATATTGTTTGAGTTGTCTGCTAAAACTGGGTCTTGTAAAAAATTTATCATTAGTGGGCATACTTTTCTTTTTCAATAAATATTTGCGTATTAAAGTATATTTATAGAAAAAGGATTTTTTATGAATAAATTATCGAAAAAGGAACTTTTAGAGATCATAGGGTTCAGTGGCAACCATATTAAAGGTGATAGACCAAAGAAAACATATAGAGATGTTGCTTTAACACCTAATACTTTAAGGAGGCATCCGGGACCAACTACAGATAAAAAGAAGAAAAGCGCTCACCAAACCTCAGATGGTATTGGATTTATGACAGGATATCAATCACATAACACACCAAGACAAGGTGGTATATCTTATAGAGTTGGTGAAAATGAAGAAAAAGACAATGTTGAAGAGTCTAATATTGTTGGTGAAGAAATGATGAAAAAGATGGTCGAAGATATGATGACCAAAAGGATAGAAAAGGGATTCTCAGAAAAAGTGGATCCAGAAACTGGTATGTTAGAACCAGTACCAAAAATAGAATCACTAAAAAATGAATTCGAAAAACCAATATTACATAGAAAAGTTACCTTTTTAGCTGAACTATTATCAAAAGAAGATTTAACAAATGATGAGAAAGTAATCATCATAAACCATTTAATTGGTAGTATGGGTGCAATTGAAGTTCCTGTTAAATATGAAAAAGAATTTAAGAGTAAATTATATATAGATGGCAAATAGTAATCTAGCTGGTAAGTCTTATAAACTACCGTCAAGTCTTCAAGAGAAGTTAAACATGGAAAGTATAACTTATGAAAACCTTAAAAGGTATAAGAATAGGTTTGAAGCCACAGATTTAACTGATGAAGATTATGATAAGTTTGGTGGTGACGATATGGTTAGTTTCGTTGAGAGTCAGTTAGGTCATATTAGAGGCATCGATGCAAGAAAGAAAAAATTGGGTTCTGAACTTGGAATACAAGGACAAGGTTATTTAAATAGAGACAAAGAACAAATTATGCCGGCAAATGTTGGTTTATCTGAATCTATTGATAGAATTAAAAAACTAATGAACATATAAGGTTTTGAAACTTTACAATCTATATAAACGTATTATATTGGAAGCCAGCGTTAGAAATAACGTTATAGTTGACTGTATTGATGGTCATAAGGTTGTTTCGATATTTTATGACGGTGATGGAGTTGAAAATAGAGGTTATAGAGACATTGAACCATATTGTTATGGCAACTCAAAAGATGATAACCCTGTTTTAAGAGCATACCAACAATCTGGGGCCACTGATAGTGAGATTCCTGGTTGGAAGCTATTTAGAATTGATAAGATAGTTAGTTGGGATGACAAAATAGATGATAATAATATACCTGTTGTTTTTAACGAACCACAGGATGGTTTTAACCCAAATAGTGATAAGGGTATGAACAAAGTTATAAAAATAGCAAAATTTTAGAGTTATGGCAAATATGGATCAATTAGCACAGATACTAAAGAATTCAAAAGCGGTTATGAATAAAGTGGATAATGGTGATTTCACAAAAGGTAATGTAAACCCTAATACAATTAGTGAAGGGACAACAGGTGCCATTGCAACACCACCACAAAGAAGACCTAAAACTGCTCAAGAAAGATACCCTAACATAGAAAAAAGTGGGTTACCACAAGCTGTTAAAGATGCTATGATAAACAACCCAATAGATATACCTGAGATGCCGTCAATGGGTGGTAGTTCTTTTGATGTTAGTCCTGAACTAATGGCAGAAGTAAACAAAGGTTATAAACCTATAACGTCACAACAACCTTCTAACATCAATGAACAACAAATTAGAGATATTGTAAGAAGTGAGATGGAAGCGTTTATGTCTGAGTACGTTGACAAAGCATTAGTTAAAGAAGATGTACAAATTAAAGTAGGTAACACTATATTTTCTGGTAGTCTAAAACCATTACCAAAGAAAAAATCTAAATAGTCTTCACATATTAGTTTAAATGTTTTATTATTAAATAAAACGTTTTTATGGCTAAATACAACATCCTAGTAGTACCTTCAGATAGGACTGGAGTAGGATACTTCAGATCAACCAAACCACATATATATTTAGAAAAGATGTATCCCGAACTATTTAGGGTAGATATAGACTACGAAGCACAACTAACCAAAGAACACCTACAAAGTTATGATCTTGTTCATTATCATAGAACCCTTGGTGATTATAAAGATATGGAGGAAACATTAAATACCATCGAAGCCTCTGGTGTACCAACTATAGGTGACTTAGACGATTATTGGGATCCAGGACCAAATCACCCCATGCATGCAATGATTGTAAACACAAAATTGGACGAGCAGATAAAAAATAATGTTAGGTTATCAAGAAACATTATAACCACAACACCTATATTTGCAAAAGAGATGGAAAGTATAACAAAAGGTAATGTCTATGTATTACCAAATTCTGTTGACCCCGAAGAAAAACAATTCACATCAAAACCTGAAAAATCAGAAAGGATAAGGATTGGGTGGTTAGGTGGTTCTTCTCACCTTAAAGATTTGGAGTTAGTAAGTAACATATCTTGGAAACTATCTAACGATGATTTATTATCTAAAACACAAATGGTGTTATGTGGTTTTGATATTAGAGGTACAATGACGTATATTGATGAAAGAGGGAAGCAACAATCTAGACCAATAAAACCAGAAGAAACTGTTTGGAGGAAATACGAAGAATTTTTTACCAATGGGTATAAGAATATTTCACCAGCCTATCTTAAATTCTTAAAAAAATGGAGTAATGAAGATGATAGTAAATTTAGAGATGAACCATATAGGAGAGTATGGACAAAACCAATAAGTACATATGCAACTAATTATAATTTGTTTGATATATCATTAGCCCCTATCGTTGAAAGTAAATTTAATGAGATGAAATCACAATTAAAAGTTATTGAAGCTGGTTTCCACAAAAAGTGTTTAATAGCACAGGATTTCGGTCCTTATACAATTGATCTAATAAGTGCCAGAGAAAGAGGAGGAAAATTAAACCCAAAAGGCAACGCTTTATTAGTAGAATCCAATAGAAACCACAAAAAATGGTATCAACACATTAAATACCTTATTGAAAACCCAAACCTAATAACTGATCTGGGTGAAAAGTTATACGAGCATGTGAACGCTAATTATCATCTAAAGGTAACCACAGAGAAAAGAAAACAGATTTACGAGGATATTATTAAAAAAGGTGTATAATAAAAAACCCACTCCGTAATGAAGTGGGTTTTATTTTATCTATTATATTCTATTATTATGAACTTGGATTAGTACCACTAATATATTCACACATAAAATCAAATATTTCTCTTTCAGTGTGTGAAGAAGAATTAAAATTAGATACATTATCTAACGCACTTCTACTAACCAATTGGTATTTTTTAGATCCACCCTGTGTATACCTTCTAATATATTTATATCTACCGTCAACAGTTATTAAAATAACTTTATCAGCGGCAGGACTACCAGCAGTTAGAACCACAAAGTGATTATATAATGCCAATGCCGTAACATTAGACGTTGAAAAGTTTCCTGAGTTGCTAACAGCGGATTTTAAAGTCCTACCAAAAGATTTAACTCCAGCAGTACTTGTTCTTTTAATGAATTTTTCTGCTGAAATCTTAAATACCGCTTTATCAACAACCGCACTCTCGCCAGCGGATGGTGCCAAATAAAATGATTGGAATGTAGACATACCTTCATTTACACTTACTTTAGCTGTTTCAGCAGTATAGTCGGTTTTTGATGCCACCATAGTGGTATCTGTTAAATTACCACTATTGACGTGGTAGATATAACCTAAGTCATTACTAACTCCTATTGAAGTACCATTTAATGTTACATCCGCACCAGCAACAACATTACCAGAACTGTCAAATGTTTTAACAACAACATTTGGTGTCCCCATTTTTTCTATTGTTACACCATGAAATCTATACCCTCCGTCGGCATCACCACTTTTATAATCTATTATTATAGAATGTAATTCACTTTTCTTTTTTGATAAAGCTGAAGGTGCTATACCTTCTACGCTTATATTATGTAGAGTTGCTCCCATATTTTTAATTTATTTTATAAATGTACAAAATTGTTATTAAACCAGAGTTTTACTTTAATATATCTGGCACTTATTTTGGTTTCGTTTTGAAATGGTTGGAATGTTTGTTCCCCATTAAATACGTTACTACCATCTTTACAAACCCACTCATTATATAACACCGTTTTATAACTAGCAGAGTTACAAGCGGATATCGTATCACCGAATTTAAGCTGTAAGGTATGATTGGTCATTTGATTTTGTTGAGTAACCTCAAAAGCCTCAACTTTTGTTATTCTACATCTCCTTGTTCCTGCTGATCTTATCCTCAAACCTGTTGCTCCGGATATTTGAAACTGGTCAACGTTATTCATTGCACCATAGTTATTACTACTGGAATAAGGTTGTCTTATATGTCCAGAGTATTCAGGAGCTACTCTACCAAAAGCATTACCGTAATCTAAAGCTTCTTCCATTGCGGTATAATATATAACACCAGTCAACATACCATAAACTCCATAACCAGCGGTATCGGCAGCTTTTAACTTCTGATCGTGGTCATGATATACCCTTACAAAATATACTTTATCTATATCAAAACAATTAGACTGTGATAGTACAGAATAATTCGTATATGTTGGGTCCGTTGTTGATGTTGTATATGTAGCTGCGGTTATGTGCCACGCTCCATCAGTAAGTGCCCATCCTTGATATCCTTTTGTATTACCAGATGTTGATGTGGCAACATCCCATCCCGTTGCTCCGCCACTAAAATCACCGTTTGTCATCACGTCAGTTCTAATATCGTAACTACAACTAGCAACCTGCATCGGTACTTGACTATAATTGTGTCTACCAAAATCATCGGAATAACCAGCTCTCCTATGAGAAGGACCGTAATCCAACTGAGGCAATTCGTGTTTGTTTATTTTAATGTATTTAGACTCACCCATATCCATGATATTACTTTCAACAGATCCCGTTGTTGATTCTGCCGGTAATGTCCAATCATAAGTGTTAGCGACGGTAACATTTTCTCTACCATCAACAGGGAACATAGCGGTGTCAGCTGCGTTATAAGAAGCGGCAACACCATGATAACCTATAGGGAAACCATCTGTTGATCCTGTAACCATAATATCTAATGTTTGTGTACTCCCTGTTTTTAATGTGTAATCCATACATGTTTGTCCAGAAAAGTCTCTATTAGTTTTTGGTGATGTATACACTATTGATGATACAAATTTATTATTATTTGTTGTCCCAAGATGAGAATCCTTCATATTAAAGATATTCGCATTTGAGTTGTCGATAAGACTGGGCTTATATATCCCTGTATGAATACCGTCATTAAAAGGGGCATAAGTAGCGTTAAAATGTGTTGGGTGATCTAAGAAATACGTTAGGTGTAGATCCCTATCGGAATTGCTAGACCTGAAATCGTATGTTATCGTACCACTACCAGCACCTAGAGGGGCATTTGCTACTGAATATGCCCAAGTGTTACCAGTTGGTGATTGTTGTGTACTAGCGGTGTCATTAGACACTCTTCTTATCACCATTCTACCTTTCATGATGTTTGATTTAAAGTCATAATGCATACCATATGACTGATGAGATGTTGTACCAATGTATAATATAGAATTCTCGTCCATATAATTATCATAAAATTTGAAATCGACAATTGTATTACCTTGATGTATTTGATTATACTCATTACCAACTTGAGAGTTTATAAAGGTACAATGCCTATAGGATCCACAATTTGCGGTGTTAGATGAATTAACTAATAAACAGTTATGGAATTCCCAAGGGTATCCATGAGATGACCCTGCAGTTCGAAATTCACGTGGTTGTATATCTGTATTTATGAATTTACAATTATACCATCTGAAAACGGCCGTACCACTACCTATTAAACTATTTCTATATCGATGTGGGTCTTGTAACACTGGTTGCCAGTTACTGAAATTACAGTTCTCTATCTGTATTGTATATCTATTCCAAGTAGCGTGGGCGCCATGGGCATATATCCACCATACCCTATAAGTGTTATTACTGATGTAATCATCATCTCCTATTCCTCTAGCATCCCACCAAGTATATTCATTACCCCTAATAATACTGGGGCTAACATATGTTCTACAATTATCAGTATATGTATCCTCGTCATTACTTGGTGCCAATTGATTATACGATACTTTATATCCGTCATCATCAACAGCATTAGCTGCCATCCAAGGATTAGCTCCTGCGGCTATAGGGTCTATTGACCACAAAGGTAACCCCCACACACCATTACCAATTTGTATCGATGGTGCGTTCTGTGTGTTTGCGCCATTATTAAAATGTTGATATGTGTTCCTTAATGTTAATGCTGGGTATAACCTATTACTTGGGTTATTTAGTACGTTACCACACATAGCCATATAACCTACACTTGCTTTTTTCTTAAATCCCATTTTCTTTTAATTTTATTTTTCAATCATATTATATAATCCTTTGGAGTACGCCATTGGATGATCTTTGTAAAAAGTAAATTTAAATTTTACAAATTTAGGTGTTATTATTGCCGCTGTCAATGGATCATAATCAACATCACCATTACCTCTATTACTACCATCGATAGTTAGTTTAGTACCGAATAAGAATTTTTTATAACTAGCGGAATTACAGGCTGCTGAGGTATTACCGTATTTCATATAAAAAGAAAATCTACCTCCATAAATATCCTCTAATTTGTACGCTTCGCAAAAGCTAATAGAATGTGAATGGTTCACATGATATTGGTCTATCTGCATGTCTGTTTGTCCTGATATAACATTTATTTTAATATCCATAGGGAAGACATCAGAGTAGTTCCTGTAATTCTGTCTGCTAGCATAACTACAATTATTTATATTGGCTTGAGCCCATCCCAAACCATAAGACTTATGAGTACCAGTTGTATCTTCATGATAAAGTATAACATACTGTTTCTGTGCATCGAAAACACCTGTTTGTCTTATATAATAACTATCCCAGCCAGATGCGGGTACTTTAGCACCCCAATGACATCCACCACCCATAAGTCCTTTACTGTGGTCAGAGAACCTAAACCCTCTGGTGTCACCAGTATTGGCATCGACGCTATTAGCGCCTGTACTAATTGTCCATCCTGCACCACCCTCAATAAATCTTGGGTTAGTTAATAATTGTTCAGGGTTCCAAGCGGTGCAATACCCTTTAGGTCTTGGCATTGAGTTCATCCATATGGAAGAACTGTTGTTGCTGTGGGAGTGGTACTGTGGGTGTGTGGCCACCCCGTAAATTTCAGCTCCCGGACCCTGACTTTTATTAAAAGTAAAGGCTTTATTTGTTTGCATGACACGATTTTCATGTTGGGATATTTTGATAGGTGTCCCACCACCCATACATACTATTTTACTTTCAACATATCCTGTAGTGGCGTCATCTTCAAATTTAAATGAACCGCTACTTCTTTCCATACCCACTAAAGTAGGGAATAATGTTGCATCTGAAGATAATAACTTATTACTGATTCCTCTATATCCAATATAAGAACCGCCAGCCCCAATATGTGCCAATGGTGATCCTTCTTTTAATGAATAATCTATTGTCGGTTTATAATAAAGTGTGTTTAATGTTAATCCTGTTGCCCAATCTCTTGTTGGGTCGTTCCCAAAAGCTGCGTTTGGTGTTCCCGACCAATCATCAAAACCATCTTGTAAGAAAGTCCTATACTTTACACCAGAATATTCTCTTTTATTGTTATCAATTAAATTAAATAACTTAGTAAGGTCTTGACCATTACCGGCATCATTATCACCAATAGTATAAGGTAATAAATCCCAGCCCTTATTTTTTCTACCATAAGTAGTATAAACTTCGTCTTTGAAGTAGGTATATCCTCTCATATCTCTTGATGCGTCATCTACGATATTAGAGAAATGTTTAGATGTTCCAGTCAAGAAATCGTTATAATCATCTGCCCTACTAGCATTGGATGCTCTGAAATCCCAAATTCTATAATATGTTGATGCTGAGAATCTCTCATTATATTGATTTGTCTCAGTTCTACCTACAGAACTCATTGAGCTTTTTCTACACACCACAAATCTACCTTTTATAAGGGTATTTGATATTTCGAAACCCCCATCTCTATTGTGGTCCATTATGGAAAAACCAAACATCCCATTATAATTATTTGTTGTATAAAGTAATATAGAATCCTCATCTATGAAACTATTAAAAATACCACTACGACCTGATTTACCATAACTACCAGTTCTATACACTTGACTACCATCCTGCCCAAACTTAGTGTTTATAACAGTGCAGTTATTCATACAATAAGGTGGTATATTAAATTTACTGTTCACGAATAAGCAGTGGTCGTATGATATATCCACATACCCGGGATTAGCGCCTGTTTTAGAAGTGTTACCACCATAATCAGCGTGTGTTCTACGCATATTATTGATGTTTATAAACTTACAGTTTACAAATCTCATCCACATATATTTACCAGCATAAACATACCACAACTCTGTTTGGCTCCCACCGTTAGTATAATAAGCACCAACAGTACCCATCCAATTCTCAAATACTATGTTCTCCCATGTTATTGCCTGTTTGGTTGCCATGTTACTGTTGGTATACCACCCCATTTGGTAATCACCCTGGGCTCTAGGACCTCTCCAAAATTCATTACCTATAATATAGGTGTCCTCTGTCATCCCAAGACAGTTATTGAAGTTGTAACCTTCATGGTTGTGATACCCATCAGCATGGTATAATATATTATATGTTGCCCCTACAGTATATCTCCCACCACGAGAGTATTTGTAAGATTTACCAGCTCCGTAGTTTATCCAAGCTCTAGATTGTGGTCGACCCCAAAATGGACTATAATAGTGGACCGTCCTGTTATTCAATAATAAACTAACCTCTTCTGTTGTGTTATATTCTTTATGTATTATACTCATTTTTTTATAATATTAAATTGCGTCGTTATTTAAATATGTTTTAACTTGAACAAATCTAGCATTCACATAACTATCTGTTGTTATATTATAGTTGGTGTCAGCCATTGTGTTACCATCACCATCTTGTGAGCAATAATAACCATATGGATATGTTTTATATGTTGCTGATGCGCAAGCCGATGCTGTATCTCCATACCTCATTTCGTAACAATCAACTTGCCACTTACTCCAATCAGATATTTCGTAAGCCTCTACACATTCAATAAACATCGATTGGTTGGCACTAGATGCGTAAAATTTCAGTGCGGTAACATTTGTAACATAACATGCGTATGTTTCACCGTAATTATGATAATTCGGTAAAGGATAAGAAACATCAAAATGGTTGTTACTTGATACGCTAGTAGACCCAGAAATTCTTATGTACCCGATGCTATGTTCCTGTGCTTTGAATATTACAATATATGTCTTGTCAGCATCGAAGCAATCATTTTGTTGTAAAGAGGCATCAGTATTTGTATTATCATTATTGCCGTAATCATTATCTCCGGCTCCATATCCTCTTGTGTCCAGCCCTAATGTGTGTACCATACCATTAACAAATCGCCATGTCCCCTCACTCTTTGACGTAAAACCAAATGTTGGAACATGAGTACCGACGGCAGTACGAGTATCTCCTGTCACCCACCCAGTCATACCGTTAGTGAAATCACCATTAGTTATCACATTAGTACATGTTTTATTAGTTCCTCTATACCTAGCTGATGCTTTCTTTTGTCTTTCTGCTCTAGAGTCTTGGGTGGTATGAGAATTATAAGCCCTAGACTGCATAAACCAATAACCAAAGGCGAAGTCCCTCGTTATAGGTAAAAAACCTTCAACTGGGTTCACCAATTCTTGTGCCCAAGAAGTTTTATATTTTTCATCTTTATGTACTCTAAAATTACCTTTCTTCCCCAAATCAAAAACTTGCGTTTCGACATATCCTGTTGTTCCACCACTAAGACACCAACCATTACCATTTACTGCGGTAACTACGTTAGTTGATGTTCCACTAACAAAATTAGATGATGATCCTTTAATAACAATAGCTTTATTGGTATAACCAATATCACTACCATCCGAAGCGGCACCACATAATGTGGATCCCGTTAAAGGTGTGTAATCGCAACATGTTTCAGAAGTTTTAGTAAGTCCTTTCCAAGAATCACTCATATTAAATAGTGATGTGTTACCAGCATCTCCTGTTGCTAACGGCAAGTCTCCTTCACCCCATAAATGTCTTATTACACTATCAAAGTGTGTTGTATCGGCAGATATGAAGTTATTATAGTGTGTTTGTCTACTACTATTACTTTGTCTGAAGTCATAAACTTTTGTTACGACACCAGATGAATATGCCGTACCCTCACAATTTCTGTGGTTATCAACACCGCTAGCATGACGCATTATTGAAATTCTACCTTTTAATAGGTTATATCTAAAATTAAAAAAAATGGCGTGTCCCCTAATATTGGTATGGAAACCAATAATTGAGTTCTCGTCTAAATAGTTATTTTTAATTTCACCACCATCAGTTATTACCTGTTCACCGTTTGTGTTACCATAGCTGAGTGATGCGGACAGTCCTTCCGGTCTATTAGTCCAATAACGCCCTATTGATGAATTTATTATGGTACAATCTTCCATTTTTGTTATCTCCCCAAACAGATTGGAATTTACTATTAGACAATTTTTAAATGCAAATGCGTGAAAAAGTTTAGTATGGTTGCTCGTCTGAACATCACCTTCATCATTTCTAGGACAAAACCCTGTTTCGAGGTCAATTAGTTTAGAGTTCTGAAATGTTACTGGGTAAATTGCATTATAACTTGTATTATTTTCTAAACACCGCCAATAGTTATTTGGGCTATGACCGCCATTACTATACCTTGATGGTCTACTAGGGTCGTTAGATCTGCCGTTCCAGCTTTTAACTATACAATTCATCACCACCAAACCATAACCATAATTTGATGTTTGATAACCTCCTGGAGCCCTACCAAGAAAAGAATTTTGACCTACACTATTAGTATGATCGGCAGAGCTATATCCTCTCCCGTCATATGTCACATACGCATCGTTCCAACAACCCACATATGAGTAATAATTTCCCACATGCAAACCTTGTTCCCATCTGGTACCTGCTCTATACTGCATTCTTGAGTTACCGTTAACATTTATGACCCTAGGATCAGGACTTCCAGCTATATGATGCAGCTCAGAATGATATACACCAGTGTTATGTTTTCCACCACCTTTTACATATTGTAGTGTACCTAAATTATATTTAATCATGTTTCTTAGATTTTACTATTCTATTATTGTTAAACTACGTGACAATACGAAAACACCATCACAAGATTCAAGACCTTCATCAAGGTAAACAAATTCTTGTTGTATTGTCATTCCACTAAGTGTGTGTTGGCTTGTTCTAACGACTTCTACGCCATTAGAAAGTGTCTCCATTGTTTGTGTCCCCCCTGTGACTACTAAACACTCACCAATAAATTGATATCCATCGATAGATTGCATAGAAAGATCACCGTCTAAGTCAACCTCAACTCCGTTTGGTAATGTTACTAAATTCATATTTAATTATTTACTTTGTAAATTATTTCTTATATATGTCAAATATTAAAACCACATATGTGGTTGTGAAAAAATATTATCTTTTTTAATAAATATGACGGAACTAAGAGACTGTATTGATTTATTGAAAAAAAAATAGTAAATTTAGATATAAAGTTTAAAAGGTAAATAAAAAAATGCAATGGGAATTAGGGAAAGGATAGAATCATCGACAAAATCGTTTAATAATACGGTTGAAAAATATAATTTATATAACGACACAATAAAAGAGTTTTTAGGTGAAGATTTATATATCGCACCAGCATCTACAATGAAAGATCATAACAATGCCTTCCCTGGAGGGTTGATTGATCATATACTTAGGGTTGCAAAATACGCTGTCAAAATAAATGAGTTATTACCTGACAATCTAAAGAATCAAATAGGTAATGTTCTAAGGGTGTGTTTCATACACCAATTGGGTAAGGTATTTTTATATAAACCAAATGAAAGTGAGTGGCATAGAAACAACTTAGGTAAGATGTATGAATATAATGACGACCTTAGAGCTATGAAGATTGGTGAGAGGTCAGCTTTTTATGCATTAAAATGTGGTTTACTATTGACTGATGAGGAATATCACGCTATTATTAGTCATGATAAGCCTGAGACCGATCCACAGGTGTTGTGGCACTCAACAAGTTTATCACTAATATTACGACAAGCAATACTATTGTCTATGTTAGAAGAAAAAAATACGGTATATGACTAATTTTAACAAAGGAGACTTAGATAAGTTACTACAAGAACTTACTAGGTTCAGTAATGTAACGTCATCAACAGAATTCGATGTCGATGATATCAAATATGATTTAAATAAAGACGATAAATTTAAACTACCAATAAAATTCATAAATAAATCATCAAACCAAGATCCATCGTATTCCAAAGATGGTGATTCTGGTTTCGATTTAAGAGCAGAAATTGATGTTGACGAATACGATGCTTTAGAATTAACTGATGATAATGATATAATACTACATAAGATGTGTTACCTATTAGTTAACACTGGTTTATACTTTGAGATACCCAAAGGTTATGAGTTGCAGGTAAGACCAAGAAGTGGTTTGTCGGCAAAACATGGTATAACAGTATTGAATTCTCCAGGAACTGTGGATTCTGGATATAGAGGAGAAGTAAAAGTTATATTATATAATCTAGGTTACAAAGAGTTTATTATCAAGCAAGGTGATAGGATAGCACAAGCAGTTATCGCCCCAGTTTGTTCAACAGATATAATAAATTTACAAAAAACTGATAAATTAGATGATAGCGAAAGAGGTAAAAAAGGTTTCGGTTCAACGGGGAAGAAGTAAAAAGGCTGAAGAAATTAAATTTGATCTTGACGACATTCTTATAATGCCGGCAGATATAACATATATAGATACTAGGTCAGAGGTTGACCCCACATACAATGGGTTTCTACCAATCATCACCGCACCAATGGATACTGTGGTGGATAACGATAATATACAGGTGTTTTTAGATAACAAAATAAATGTGTGTACTCCAAGGGGTGTTAGGATTGATACAATACCAACAAAAGGTTTGATATTCGAATCAATATCATTAGATAGGTTCGAAGAATTATCTGAAAACCCAGCGGTGTTTACCGATCATGGAATATTAGTAGATATCGCCAATGGACACATGAGTAGGTTATTGGAAGTTCTAAAAAACTTTAGAAAGGCTCATGGTTATAATATCGATATAATGCTTGGCAACGTTGCCAATCCAAAGACATATATTGCGTTATCAAAAGCTGGTGCCAATTATATACGTGTCGGCATCGGTAATAGTTGTCTAACAACACAAAGTACAGGAGTTGGATATCCTATGGGTTCGTTGATAAAGGAATGTTTCTCCCTTAAAAGAACTATT
>Ga0208299_1000351_pt1 | contig 43779 bp, 54 predicted proteins | sample 15_taG_FD_184089 | JGI IMG/M metagenome (GOLD analysis project Ga0208299, IMG submission 184089) | Marine viral communities from the Subarctic Pacific Ocean - 15_ETSP_OMZ_AT15312 metaG (SPAdes) (version 2) | ecosystem: Environmental > Aquatic > Marine > Oceanic | place: Pacific Ocean | collected... | reverse complement strand
GAGTCAACATCTCAGAAAGAAGGGTGGGAACTCTTGAAGACTGATATTCAAGCTCTGTAAACCAAAAAGGATAAATAATGTCTGATAAAAAACAAAAAGAACAACAGACTGTCGTTATCAACGATGTTGAGTACAAACCAGAAGATTTCACAGAAGAACAGGCTATGCTTGTTAATCATGTGGCTGACCTAGACAGGAAGATTGGCAGTAGTATGTTCAATCTTGATCAGTTAAATGGTGGTCGTGAATTCTTTATGAAGAAATTGGAGAAAGCCCTTGAAGAACCTGGAGAAGCAGAAGTGGTCGAGTAACACAAGTTATGGAATCCCTGTAAAATATGTTTATACGGGATTATAATCACCAAATAGTATGTTTAAATGGCTGAACTTGAGACTGCTCGAAGTTACAAGGGTACTGTCGTTGATGATAATGCTGTGGTTAGTATTAATCTCAAATGGCTGGGGCAGTTACTTGTTTTGGTCGGGATGCTTGTTTACGGCTATTGGCGTATCGAGTCTCGATTGGGCAACCTTGAAGAAGCGATGGTCACGGCTGACATTAAGATTGGGGATTTACTTGGCAAACATATCGTGGAAGAAACTCTACAGCGGGAACAACTCGAAGAGAAAGTGAACTTTTATGAAAAGGAATTTAATATTAACCCACTTAGCTGGGGAAAGCGTAAAAAGAAGTAAAATGTGCGAATTATGCTACATTTTGTATGAAAAATAAGGATTTAGCATGAAAAATAGTAACAAATTATCGGAATGAGAAGGATGCTATCAATACTGTTTTATCACATAGGTCATACCGCAGACAGACTTCTCTGGTTTAATAGTCCGATGAGTGAATGGGTAGAAGATAGGCTCGGAAATTTACATCAATGGGCAATGTGGCAGTCTGTACAGTATGATGACTACTACGAAATATGGAATTAGGATAACCAAATTACAAGGTAATATGAATAATGGATTTTATGGCATTATATGGCGAAGCAGGGATGATTGGGGTTGTTGGCGCAATGTTTGTATACTTAGTAGTACAAATGTCGAACAAAGCTGCTAGACAACAGGAAACATTAGAGAATCTAAAGGTAGAGAATAAGGGACAATCTGAGACTCTGGAGAATATGGAAGGTATGATTATAAAATTAATCAGCAGATGGAATGCTAGTGATGATAAGTTAGATAGGAAATTTGATGCTTTAAATAAAGAAATAAATGATCTTGACAATCAAGTATCAGAATTAAAAGGTTCAATAAGCAGAATAAATGGTAGGTAAAATGGATAGTTTAAAAGTAACAACATTAAGTACTGGTAGCGGGGCGGTTTTTATAATGGATTTAATTCCGTGGGGGTTAATGTGTATAATGTTTTGTATGAACATTGTCTACTTGTATTGGAAAATAAAAAAAGTAAAGGAGCGATAAATGGAGTGGGTATCAGCAAATTGGGAAATTGTTATCGTGGTTTTTTTCTGTTTAGAAAAAATTGTGAAACTAAGTCCATCTGATAAAGATGATATCTTGGTAGATATCGTCTGGCAAGGTTTAACTAAAATGCTAAAAAAGGAAGATTCAAAATGAGCATGCTATCTAGTTATATTAAAAGACAGATTAAGAAACATGGGGCAAAGGCTCTTATAATAAAGGTTCTTGATATTATAGTAAAGGCAACTCCATCAAAAAAAGACGATGAAATGGTTGCAGAGATTAAAAAAGCTTTAGCTAAATTAGACTCTAAGTAATGCCAAAATTCGGTAAGAGAAGTAAAGGCAGAATGAAAGGAGTTAATTCTAAACTCCAGAATGTCTTTAACGAAGTAGTAAAGGAATTTGATTGTGCTATTATCGAAGGTCTTCGTTCCCAAGAAAGGCAGAACGAACTGGTAGAACAAGGCAAGTCTAAGACTAAATTTGGGAAGCACGTTCAAGGTATGGCTATGGATGTAGCTCCATATCCTATAGATTGGGCTGATAGGGATAGATTTCATTATTTTGGTGGGTATGTTAAGGGAATTGCTAAGCGGCTCAATGTCAAGGTTAGATGGGGCGGAGATTGGGATGGTGATTTTGAAACCAAAGACAATAAGTTTGATGATTTGGTCCATTTTGAATTGCTTGATTAATGCTATGAGAAGGATATCTTATGAAAATAAAGGAAACAGTGGTTGTCTTTCCAGACATTCACTTCCCAAACCACGATGAAAAGGCTTTAAAATGCGCATTAAATGTAATACGAATAGTAAAGCCTACTGCATTTTTATTATTAGGAGATGTTGTTGATGGCGAATCTGTTTCACATTGGCAATGGCGTAAAAAGAAACGTCCGCCACTTGAATATCAATTACCTTTTATTGATAAAGAAATCAAAGAGGCTAATAGGGGACTTGATAGAATCGATAAGGTCCTGGATGAAGTTGGATGCAAAAAGAAACAATTTGCGCAAGGTAATCATGAAATCTGGTTTGACCATTTTGTTGAAGAAAATCCCTATCTTGAAGAATATGGTTCAAGAAAAGCATTTAAATTCGATGAACGTGGTTATGAGTGGTATCAATATGGCAAAGTCTTTCGAGTATTCGGAAGTAAATTATATGCTTATCATGGAGGGCACTTTATGGGAATCGCCCATGCAAGAACACATGCCTTGCAAATGGGATGTAACATTATCTACGGACACACACATGACTCTCAAAGAGCTGTTATTACCCACATCTCAGGAACCCATATGGCGTATTCAATGGGATGTTTAGCTGATATGAATAAAGATTATTTAAAAGGTAGACCTACTAATTGGACTCATAATGTTGGTATCTTAGATATTTTTGATAAAGGTTTTTTCAATTTAGTAGTTCTTGATATAAATGATGGTATTACGACATATGGAGGTAATATTATAAATGCCTAAAAATGTTGAGACTATTCGTGATTTTAGTGGGGGGATTGCTAAGGGGTATAACCCAGAAAATCTAAAAGAGAATCAAATGCAAGAATGTGTCAATTTCGTTGCTGATGGTATGGGAAAGTTGAATGTTATTCCAGGTGAAACTCTATTAGCTATTAGTTCTATAAATCATTTTATCCCTAGCCGTAAAGGTAAAAATATACATGGTTGGTCAGCTGATATGGATTTGTCTGTCTCTGGTCAGGCATCTACTGCGGGAGTTGCTCCAGTTGTAACAGAATTGCAAAGAGGTAAGCGAGCAAAAATTAATTTTATACTTTCAGAGGTTAATGGATTTGCAGAAAGTGCTACTTGGACATGGTTACTAATAGATACTGAACGTGATCAAACAATATTAGATGTACAATGGACTTTAGGAAACGACGCGTCCAAGGGAGCTGGGAATAATGTTACAGATATATATACTGGCGAAAATGGTCAACAAAATACTGTTTCAGTAGCTGATAAAATATGGAGAGCTATTTATTTTTTAGAGCAAATAGTATTGCATGGTGCTAATGATAATTATGAATATCCGTTGTCATTTATAGAAACAACTGGAGCAACAGCTAGAAGTACAACACAGAATTCTGAAGCCGATATGCTTAATGATAAATTTTATGTAAAAACATTTACCGATAGTAATGACGGATGGGGTAGTACAACTAAATATATGTTGACCGCTGAGTATCCATATTTTGGAGATTTAAGTAATTTTACCCCTTGCGATAATGAAACTTTAGAATATTTTTATTTTTATTTTTTGACTAAGACAGTAGAAGACGATACAGATACTTATACAGAATGGGATAGCTCAACTAAGACTGTTGCTAATAGTTTATTAATGCCACAACGTACGGATTGGAACGAAACTGGTAATTTTGGAAATCATACTATAGGCAATGTTCAATTTTGTTTCCAGTATCAACAACCACATAGTGAATCAACTGATAATTTTGGTGCTTTTTCCAGGTGGAAATATACGTTTGAGCAAAACAAATGGAACGAGACAGCTCGTTATGAAATAGAAATTAAAGTTTATACGAATGTTACTCAGAATAATCGAACAGTATACAGTGCATCTTATCATTCAGAAATAGGAGATCATGAAGAAGATATCATGTCTGCTTTATTTGGGGATATTCAAAATTCCGTAGAAGAAGATAATATGATATTTTGGGAATTTGTAGACGATGGAGTAGAGGTATTTCAAGATGCTCGTACACCTAAACCCTTCGGTATTGAATCATTTACTACCACTAAAACTGATTCTATTATTCATAATGTTGCTTCATTAACTGATGCTCAAAGATATCAGCACTTAATAGCCGTATCTGTTGGAAATTCTCAAGCTTCAATATATTCTATGGAGAATGACAATTGGCTAGATTGGGTTGTAGATTTAAAGACAACGGCATCGTCTACTGAATCTTGCACTACGGCAGATGACGATAAAACAGTTGAACACACTGGGGCAAATGAAAATATAGCTGTAGGGAATTTTGTTTCTGGAGCGGGCATACCTGCTGGATCAACTATTACTTCTGTTACTGCTGGTTCTCCTAATGAATTTGAATTAGATAAAAAAGCCACAGCAACAGGTACTGTTACATTAACATTTTGGGACCCAGAAAATAATACTGAACTAAATTTTGTTGATTGTGAGGGTTATTTAAGAATTGGAGATGCAGAACTTCATGCTTTGAGTAAGCCTAAGTTTTTTGGGTTTATGAATTTAGACAAAACATATTTAGGAATTGAGTTAGATGAGCCTAAAAATTTCTTTGTTGATGATGCTGCACCTGTTCCATTTACGGAAACAAGAGCATCTGATTCCGCTTCTATTTTGAAATATCAATATTCTCATCTTGCTCATGGGCAAGATGATATATTTCAATATACTACTGACGATACACAGATCAATATAGATACGCCTACTTTAAGTGCCTATACTCCTAATCCAGCTGGCATTCGTTTATTCTATAATTGGATTGATGGGACTTCCAATAGTTATGATAAACTTGATGGTGCTTTTATGAAAAAAGAGGGTACTGAGTTTTGGTGGTCGTATGTGTATGAAGGTGGCTATATCAGTAAACCTTCACAGTTTAAGCAATTTAATGCACAAGATGATTCCACAACTAATCATCCAGCATATGGAAATGAAGATAATACTAATACAACATTCATTACTAATCCAGGAGCGGATACTTGTTCTCTCGGGTTATCTGTCAGCATTGGTCATAATATGATTAATGGTGATGGAAATTCGGGTATGATAAATACTAGGTTAAAGGGTATAGAGATTTGGGGAAGATTTTTAGACCATGATCCATCCAATCTATACTTAATGACTGAGATTGATCTAAATAATGGCTGGAAATCAGAGGTAACTGGAGATTGGTCTATTTTACAAGAAATACTGGATGATGGTAGTATAGCTCAGTATAATACTTATACTGATCCGCAGGCAGATACTCCATTAGGAGATTGTATTATTTATAAAAATTATCCAATTACAACTTTTTATTCCAAGTATGGTATATCATGGGATAAGGGTATAGGTTTTGATGTTGGTGGCACAGGATGGAGAAGTGCTTGCGTTTTTAATAGAAGGGCATATTATGGCAATGTTAGAATAAAAGGGCATGACGGTACAGTAGAATATTTCCCAGATGGTATTATAAAGTCTGTGAAGGGGTTATATGATACTGTAAGTATTGATAATTTAATTGAAGCGACTGTTAATGATGGTGATGAAATAATATGCTTGAGGGTTGCAGGCAATAAACTATGTCAGTTTAAAAGACATTCTCTTACTGTAATGGGTATTAAGATTCTTGAGAATGGAGAATCTAGAGAAACGATAGATCAGGTTATACATCATGTTGGATTGTCAAATGATAATCAAATATGCGATACCCCCAGCGGATTATTTTGGATAAGTAGAAGTGGAATTTATTTATTTAATGGTGAGAATCTTCTAAAACTTACAGAGAGTATAGAAGGTAGTACTATTTCTAAAGAGGTATGGGAGGCTTTTTATGGCGAAAGAACTCATTGTGGATATGATGCCTATTGGAACCAAATACATATTTGTAAAGATACGATTGATAATAGCCAAACTTTAATTTACAGTTTTAATACAAAGGCTTTTACTGAAGCCACTAATTCTTTTGGTTCAAGTCAAAAAACTGGTTTCTGTCAAGACAAAAGTGGACATATTGCATGGGCAGAAGATGTAACTAGCTATTCGTCTGATATTGAACCAGATTTTAATAACACACCAATGAAAAAAAATCAACTTCCCTTAGAAGATATTCCAGATCACGAGGTCAGCTAATGTCAATATCTTTAAAATTATCATCTAAAACGAGAAAAGATGTCAACCAAGCGTACATGATTACTAAATCTTATGATATGGGTGATCCTACTTTAATAAAGAAGTTTAGTATGTGTTATGTGACTTATAAAATGGACAATCATGGAGTATCGCCATTAGAGGTAAAATATAAAATTGATAATAGTCCATTATGGTCTTCATTTAATGATGACCCACATAATACAAATTCTATTTTAAATGGTAGTGCCTTAAAACTAAAAAGAACATCTGGACTAACTAAAACTGCTTCATTTATTTTCCCTGATCCATCTAAGGGCAGGAAGGTTTCTATCAAATTAGTTTATGTTGAAAGCAATTATTCACACAGCACGGAAATTAAAAATTTTGAATTATCAGATATTTCATTCACATTCAGAGCAATACAAAGGAAATAGTTATGGAAAAATATTATAGTTCTGATCCAATCATACAATCATCTATTGATAAATATAGACAGTATGAAGGAGATCAAAACAAGAAATACCAACAGGCAAAATTCGGATATCAAGCTGGTAAATGGGGATTCCAAGGTTTAAAAAACAGTCAGTATTCTGATACTGGCTTAGAATTTGCTAAATTTTTTAAAGACAATCCGAATGTAGCCATTCCTGATAAAATGAAATTAATAATGGATAGAGAAGGTACCGCTGGTAATATGGATAAATTAGTATCGGATTACGAAACAGGAGGTGGTGGATTTCTTGATATTATTAGACAGGCTATGAATCCTGACGCAAATGTTACAGCTGCAAGAAGATTTGGTAAAGCAGGGATGGAACACTTTACTGAAGCGGAAATAGCTCAAATGTCAGGTGTAGCTCCCGCAATAGCCGAGGGTTCTGCTACTGGGGCTGGGGCTGTTATTACTGAAACAGGTTTGAAGGCAGCTGGAACTGCGGCTCCTGGGGCTATTACTTCTAGTGGTGCTGCTGGGACTGAAGCAATGGTTGCAAATGAAGCCTTGGCTGGAACTGCTGCTGCTACTGAAGGTGGTTTACTTTCAACAATGAAAGCTGGAGCTATGGCGAACCCATTGGCATTAGCTTTAATGTTATTACTTGGGGCTGGGTATGGTATTGGTAAAGAAGGTTCAGGATTGCAAAAAATGTTTAATCCTGGCGGAGGTATAAAGATACCAAAATGAATAATTTTCATAGAATATTCAAACAAAAGAGATAATTATGGGTAAAAAATACAATTGGCTTGACGATAAATTAGGTGGATATTTACCAGGAGGAGTAAAGCCACATGCGAAATTCTTTGGGTCTCTCGGAGAGTCTGGAGTTGGTAGATTCTGGGATACCGTGATTGGAAGAGAAGGTATAGTTGGTGCTGCTGGAGATTGGTTAGGATTATGGGATAGTGGTACTACCAAACGTCATAAAGAATCAGCAATTTCAACCATACAGAAGCAAAAAGAGAAGTGGAGAGAAAGATCGGGTGCATTTACAGGCAGAGCGATGGATCAATTTGCTGGAGATATGAGGACAGATAGTAGAAAGGTTGGTGGATTGATTCAAAATGTACAAAATACCAATTTAGCTACAGATAATAGTAGAAGTTTAGCTGTTAATCAATTGATAGCTGATTCTGTATCTGCTAGAAATATGAAATTTGATAAAACTATGGGTGAAATCAAAGATAGACAAGACGCTTACGATGATAAAATCTTTGAAGCTACTAGAGCCCAAGAAACAGTAAAAGACGCATAGGAGAAAAGAGATGGGTGATCAAGACCAATTTTTAAACGATGTAGGTGGGATGTTTTTCCAGAGTACGGAATCTCAAGCAGATAGAGATGCTGCATTTGAACAGCAACTTTTAAGAACCTTAGCTGCTGAAAGAATGCAAGAAGAGGCACTTAAAGCAGATAGTTTAAAGCAACGAGCTAAATTTTCACAAGATAGTACTTTGCAAGCTGGTGCTATTAAAGCAGATAGTATTAGCCAAAATCTTAAATTTAAACAAGATAGTTCTATGGCGGAGCAAAAAGCATTGCAAGATAGTTTAGCTCTAATTCTTACATTGAAACATGACAGTACTCTGGCTAGTGAAAAAAGGCAAGCAGATAGCATTAATACAGCTGCTTTAATTAAGGCACGTGGTGATAATCTAACAACACAGCTTAGCTCAGATAGCCTTAATACAGCTGCAGGAATTACTGCAGGAAAAGAGAATCTGCAGAAACAGTTATCTTCAGACAGTCTTAGGACGCAAATGACTATACAGAATCAGCAAACAATTGCAGATAGTGCCAATATAACAAGAAGAGCTATCTCTAAGGCAGGTAATGAATCTGCTGAAAAAATAGCTACTGAAGCAGCTGATCTTAAGAGAGACCTTCTTAAAGTGACATTAAGCGCACAATTAGCTAGTCAACAAGGCGATGTAGCTAATGCAATAACTGATATGCAAATTGCAGACGATATGTCTAGATATGCGGCTATAAAAGAAAAAGTAGACAGGGCTGAAATGGCAAGCATTTCTGCTAGAGAATGGAGTCCTAATATTGATGCTATTTATAAGAATGCAGGTGATTTCTTCCATGAGAAAGGAGGAATGCTTGGCTTTGGCTTTGAAGAAGGCGATCTATTATCGGGATTTGAAACGGTTAGGGGTATGCATGGATCAGAAGGGACTATACAGGGGATAGAGCAACATGTCCAAATGGCTAAGAAATTACCTAAAGACAACACAAAACGCGCTGAAGTTGAAAACATGCTTAAAAGGTTTATAAAGCGAGCACAAAATAAAGACTTCCAAGACGGTACTACAATGTTTGGAGATGATCCAGATGGCAGTAGAGCAAGTGCCGTTTTGCAAACCCTTAAATCGTGGGAATATGAATTAAAAAATTATGATCTGTTATCTGATTATAATGTTTCTCCAGAAGAAAAAACATTTTATGATACATATGATCGTGGGAGGGGAGATAGACAGAAACTTCTTAAAAGTGTAATAGAGGCTATGAATGCTACAAGCGCACAAATAAATCCTAATCCCTAGTACATATGCCCCCGTATTTAGTTCAACAAAGAATACATTCATATCGACTTTCTCCATCCTACTTTACATCTGATCAAGTAACGGAGTTAAAGGAATATGCCAAGCAATATGGTATTCCATTTGACGATAGCCCACAGGCATTAGAAGCTCGCCACACTACTAGCCGAGCTTTTAAGACTAGTAATGCATTCTCTCAATTCACATCTGGTTTTACCGAAGGTGTTCTTGGTCCATTATCATTAGGAGGATGGGCGGAGGACCCGTCAAATGAAACCCAAGCCTTAGCCCATAGTGCGGGACATTTACTTGGTTTTGCATTACCGATGGCTGGGGCTATACTCTCCTTTGGTGGTACAGCAGCAGCAAGAGTAGGTTTATCTACTGTAGGCAGAGGCTTAACTGCTACTGGTACCGCTTTAAGAACAGGAGCCAAGGTAGGCGTAGGTAAATATCAAGTCCCATTAAAATCTATTCCTTTAGCAGCTGGAGATTATGTTGCAGATAAAACAAGGAATTTAATAGCTAAATCTGGATGGGAAGCTGCCAAATATCTAGGTAAAGCTACTGGCAAAGGTAAAGCCTTAGATATAGGTTTGCAGGCAGAGCATTTAGCAATAGCCAGTACAGTAAGTGGATTATTCAATGGTGAAGATGATGAAATGAACAATTTCCTTTTTGGTGCTGTTGCTGGTGGCTGGTTTGGTGGATTAGGCAATTTTGTTAATATTGGCAAAATGGTTGGACATAAGAATCCTAATATCGCCAAGACGGGTAGAGATAAGTTGTGGAAATATTCTGATCAATTAGTGAAAGGTCTAGCAGGGTCAGCATTCCAGGGTGGTATGGCTTCATTACAAGGTGCCCCTACTGCTACTCAAATATACGAATATCTACTTGGTGGTTGGTTCGGTTGGAATGCAACTGGCGTTGTTCATAGAGAGGCTAATAAATACTTTAATAGTTTTAATGAAAAAGCTGAAGATGGTAAGCCTGTTTATACTTTTGAAGATCAACGCACTATGTTACATGGTGATAGATTTGAAAAATTACCAGAAGAATCTCAAGACTTAGTAAGAGAAGCATTCACCAATCATATTGGAGAGATGTATAAAGATTCCACTCAGGTAGTATCTGATACTGGAGATATATCTGAGTCAGCTCTTGTTATGGCTCATAAAATCAAACCAGCCTTTGAAGAAGCTAAAGATAGAGTAGCAGATACATATAGAAAAAAAGTCAAGGACTTAAAGCCACATGAAATAGCCGAGGCTCAAGCAGAAGTATTAGAAATTGTACCTAAACAACATTTGGCTGAAGTTGGCTCAAGTATGATTGTTGATAGGTTAGCTAAGGCTATTGTTACAGGAGAAGAACTGCCTAGTGAATCTAGAAAAATGATAGAGGGCTTAACTGAAACAGAAATTGAAGCAGTTAAAACTGGAGATATAGACCCATTAGAAAGAGCAATAACAGAGTATTTTGAAAAACGACCACACGAAGAGGTAATAACTACTGCTCAGGATATTATTAAAGCAGAAAACAGACTCGATCCTGACCAACCCGAAGTTTCAAGTACCCCAATATTAAAACGCTTTTTAAATCAAGTACAGGAAGCGACAAAAGACACTAGCCATAACCCAGATGAAGTTCTTGGGTCTATCATAGAATTTTATAATACTATGGCTCCTAAAAACCAATCAGTTGAAAAGCTTGTTGATGATTTTACTGTAGCTATAACTAATAGATTCCCAGAAATACATATTACCCCAGAAATGAAAGGCGGTTTGTATCAAACATTTACTAGGCTTTCTCAAAGTGAACTGAAACCTATGATTAGTTATAATGCCACAACTAAAGAAACGGGAGCTATTTGGGGATTTAATTGGCTTAGAAAGAAGAAAGTTTCATCTGAACCTCCATCAGCGGATGAGGTTATTAATAGAGAGAAAGGATTATGGTCTGATAAGATTACTGTTAGGGAATTTGGGGAAGGCGTTAAGAGTGAAAAGGGCGTGTATTATGAATTTAAGCCTTGGGATAAAAAATTAGATGTCCATGCTGGAAAATATGTTCCAGAAATGATGAAAAGCGATTGGCTGGGTGTAATGAAATGGCTATGGACTGCAAAAGGCGATAAAACTAAGCCAGTAGGTGAGTTTTATTTAAAAATACCCAAGAAAGATGGCGGTGTAGTTCGTATTTATAAATTCCATAAAGATACATTTACTTCTAGTACAAGTGATCTTATCTCAGAAATATCAAAGAATGCAAATATCCCAGAAGCTTTGATAAAGAAATTCCTAACAAAAGGTAAGCAAGTATGGCTTGAGACTATGGGATTTGATCCGCTGGTTGATTTTAATGACTTATTTCTTACCCAAGTCTTTGAGTCTTCTTTTAAATCTAATTATTTACATGAAAAGAACTATGATTTTAAATCAGCAGTTGCAAGGGTAAAACGTGAGTCTTTATTTGCATCTAGAGGTGCTTTTATGCAATCCCCTGAAGGCTTTGAAGATATTGCTCCAGATGGGAAGGTTAAAGTCTATCTTATGGAAGCAGAAAAAAACCTTATTGGGGATATAAAAAAAGGTATAAAGAAGTTTCTTAATGTGGATGGTAAAGAACCAGAGACATTCCTTACTGTAAATGACAAAGGCGATGTTGTAGAAATGCCCTGGGAAAGTAAGGTTGATGGCTGGGTTGTGATGCATTCTGAATTGATGAATAGATTTATTGAAAAGAATGGATTTGCAGGTATGCAAGCATCACATTTAAAGCCTTCTGTTGCTGTTGAAATAGACGGAAAACTCTTCTTAGTTAAGGGAGGTATACATCCATCTAGGTCTGCTTACGATACAGCCTTAAAGGACCCAAATTCGATGATTATAGTGACTTCTGCAGCTAAAGCTATACCCGAAGGTTCAAGGATATATAACGGAAGGGCGAAAAAGGATGGAACTTTTGAAATTGTAGGTAATAAGGGACCATCTTTGGAGATGAAAGTAAAAGATTTTAGAATCAATTTTGGTGTATATGGTGATCGCCATTCATCTAAGCCTGTTACCATTAAGAAACAGATGCATTCATTTTTTGATAGAATGACAATGAGCCAAAAAGGTTATACTGGTTTTATGGATGCCGTGCATCATAAGACTATGTATGGTACTGATGTTGCTAATGAGTATATCAAGGAACTGGAAACTAATACTTCGGCTACAAAGCCTAAAGATTTCAATATACGAGATATTGCTGATTCTGATTTTGTTAAAATTATTAATGACCCAACGCATATTCTTCATAAAGAGCTTAATCTTGAGATTTTTAAAAAGATAAAAGAGATGGAAGCAGATGAAGAGTTCTATGACTCTGAATATGTGAATGAATTACAAGATTATGCTAATTCTTATGAGAAATGGTATAAAAGTACAGGATACAATCCTTTAGCATCTATTATTAATATGGATTTATATCAGAAAGTGGTCCATAATTATAGATTAAAAAGATTTACCCATCCAGATTGGGATTATTCTGGTAGTGGATGGGTAGCTGGTGTTGATCCAATTATGGAAATGGCTACTGGTGGAATAAAAAAGAATAGTAAATATCAATTTTTACAAGATGGAAAGTTAGTCAATAAAAAAGTTGGTCATTTTATGATGGGTCATGACCACAAGAATATGACCATAGATTGGATAGGTGGAAAAACAACAAAACTTGAGAAAGCGTGGGATGAATTTCAAGATGCCCAAGCTGATCCAAAAGTTACAGATGAAGTTCTTGGTCAGATGAGACAAAAACTTATGTTTGCTGTTATGCGCGTTCCAGCCAATGCTATTAGTGGAACAAGGGCATTATTGTTCGATGGATTTGTAGATAACGATGTAAATATCAATGATTGGGGTATTTATATGAGAGGTCGAGATCATTTTTATATTGATGGTGCTGATGTAGATGGAGACAAGACATTCTTTTACCAGGGGCTTCCTAAAGATTATATGAACGATTTGATTAAGAATGATTCTTTTTTAGAGACTACGTATAAAGGTAAGAAAGTATTTTTTGAAAATAAGGCAAAAAAGTTTGATCAGCTTTTTGGAAGTCATTTAGATACAAAATTAGTCAATGGTATCAGTGAGGAAATGTATGTAAATCAAAATCCAATATCACAATGGGACCCAGGTGCCCTAATGAAAGCTGGTCAGTCTTCTTATTTTGGAAAGCGTGCTATGGGTACAGTTGTAAATACTAAGTCTCTTTTGAATACTATGCTCTCTGATATTATTTTCAATAAAAAAGGCAAGCTGGATATAAAGGTTTATAGTAAAAAAGGTAAAGAGCTTGGTCGTTTAACTGGAACAACAACTGAGGATTTCTTAAAAGGACCAGAAGGGTATTATGTAGTTGGAGTTGAAGCTACCAGTAGAACTGCTGACTCTGCTAATTATTATCGTATGGCTGGACCGCAAGAAATTACTGAGATATTATTTAATTCAGCTTTTAAAAATTTAAAGTTTACCCCGCTTAAAGCAGGTAGCCCCATTGATAGTCCTAAATTTTGGATGCTTAAGAATTCTATGGAATATGGTAGTATTACTGAACTAAATAATAAATTATTTGGTTATAATTTTGATTACAATCAAAAATGGTCATTAAATCAGGTGCAAGATGTATTAAAAAAGCACAGAACACCACCTGATTTTATGGACTCTGTTTCTGATATAGCAGCAAAGATGGCTGCAAACGAAATAAACACTAATCCCTTAGGTTATTTTAATTATAAAAACTTTAGAGATTCTATTCGCTTATTAAGTGAGAATCTTTTTAAGAATCCAGATGTACTTAGATATATAGCACGAAAAGGCTTAATAGTTCAGCCTAATTATATACATGTTGATTATGACAGAGTACATAAAACTATGGAAAAGCATCCTGAGTATAGAACAGTAAAGGGAGCAAGGATTACCGATGGAAAGAAAGCTATGGCTGATTTCATATGGGAAGCTAGTGCTCCGCCCGATTCTGAAACTGGACTAACTCTAATTGAAGCAAGATATCCAGACATTGGGAAATCTATACAAAAAACATTTAATGCTATTTATTCTAATTTTAGACAAGGCGAAAGTAAAAGTGGCGTAGATAAGCCAATAACAAGAGTAAAGGCATCTGTTGAGCGAGATTATAGGATTAATGATAGCTATGATATCTTTAGTGGTTTACGTTTAGTAGATAAAGGTGCTCGCTTAGAGAAGGTAATGGAGAATGCTGGTTTGGAAGTAAAAACCAAAAGAGGTAATGTTCCATGGGATGATATTAATAAGGTCGCTGTTAAAATAATGGGTGGAGCCGATATAAAAGACCTTAGCCAAAAAGAATCAATGATTGCAAAAGTATGGTCTGAAAAAGTTCAGGATATTGTTGATGGCAAAATTCCATCTGAGAAACCAGAAAATGATTTTATAATTTTTAGAGATTATATAGCAAAGGCTGCTGAGACAGTTAAAGTAGCCTTTAGGATGACATACAATAAAGAACTTGGCGAACCTATACTTAAAAGTATGGAGGCTGCTGATCAAAGAGTACTTAGAGATATTGCTGAAATATCTGAGACTGCTAAAGAATACGGTATCAGCTCAGAAGTAGCTGTTGATTATTATTTTTCCCATTTGTTAAGTAGTTTGAAGCCACAAGCTTTTAAGATAGAGAGTGTTCGTAGAACTTTAGAAAATCAAAAAGCAACTGCTGAAAAAAATGGTAAACTTGAGAGTGTTGCTTATTATGAACAAAGATTGCAAAATCTGAAAGACTATTATAATACTACTACTATCCCACGTTTTGTATGGTCACTTACAAGTATCCCAGATAGGTTTATGACAGAATGGATGAAAGGATACGCTGACACATTTGATTTACTCAATAATACTGTTCCTGAGAAATTTAAGAATATTGAACCAGAGTTTTTCTTTAGAGAAAGTACCGATGTAAAACCAGGCGATATACAAGACAAGGTAGAGGCATTTGAATCTAACCGTAAAGATATTGATAGATTGTTCGATAAAGATTTTTCAGTTACAGAACTTGATCCTGATTATGTAACAATTCCTCCTGATGTAAAATTAAAATCTTTGCCCAGTATATTATCATCATTAAAAGAACTTCCAGAAGGGGCAGTGCTCAGGTTTGAAGATTTGTATACTCTTATGAAAGTAGACCAGGGTTGGACAGGTACTACATCTATAAAAAATGCTACATGGGACGACATACGTAACTTCGACAGATTTTTAAAAGAAATAGTCAATGGCTCAGCTACGGATTCAGTTTACAAAAAACTTTTTGCATATTGGTTTCCTTCAACCGTTGGAGAACGGATGTCTGGACATGATTTGAATACACTTTATAGAATGCAAATACCATTTAAGAATGTAGATGGGTCAATGGGTCTTACTCATATTAAAGTTCCTGTATCTACTATGACCTATTTACAAAAATCAGGTAACGCCTTGCGCCAGGTGGAAGATTCCGTAAAGAATACAGCTGTTGAAGACTTATTTAATTCTATTACTGTAAAAGGAGAAGTAGAAGCCCTAGAAGATGGCATGAATAGTTTTTCTGACCTTTTTGAGTTGGCTATTAAAAAGATGAATTTTGATAGAAGCGGTCCAGAACAATTGGCTTTCTATGGTAAAGAATGGGGTGATTCTCAAGATTTGTATAATAGATATAGGGATAGAATATTTAAAGTAACAAGGGGTGGTAAATCTGTTGAGAAGACAGGCGATGAGTTAATGACAGATATAGTAGATCAAATGTCTGATTATTTCGGAAAGGGACTTTATGAAAAATGGGTAGGTGCTGGATTAATTAATGAAGATGGCGAATGGGAAAAAATTGATTGGTCAAGAATAGATAGCTCTCTTGAATATACTAATGGTGGATTAGTTATACATGATTTAGTAAGATATAATAAATGGGGAAGATTTGATATAGAAAACTTTCAAAAGAAAGTTACAGATGAGGGGGCAAGAGAGGGTAGTAGACCTTTTAGGGTATTAGTTGGGAGGAGAGATAATCCTTTAAGCGTTGAACTTGTTAATAGAATACAATATGAGATTGCCTTAGAAGAGATTATTAATGCAAAAAAAATTAATCCCAATAGTAAAGAAGCTATGGCATTTAGAAATGAATTTAGAGAGCCTAATATTCCAGGTGAAGAAGCCATTAATAATAAAAATGCATGGGTAGGGATAGGTCGCATTGGAGAAAAAGATACTGCAGGTCGTTTTGTTACTGAATATTTCCCTCAAATGATGCATGATAAGAAAAAGTTAAGAGTTTGGATTAAGAATGAACAGGTTCAGTTAAAAAAGGCTTTAACTCAGTTTTTTACAGATTTAGCAAAAGATGGTAAGGCTGATTTAACTAAATATAATATTAAAAATAAATATAAACCAGATGAATTCGAGATTAGGTCTGCCATGGGTCTTGTTCCTGATGCTAAAAGAAAGACAAGGGAACAGACTATTAAAGAAAAACTCGCTCTACAATTAAAGGATTTTGAAAATTTTACTGGATCAAGAGTGGAAGATGGAGATTTGCATAGCGAATGGGGTATTAATTGGCTTAATAAAAGATTTAGAGAAAAGTCTGATTGGGTAGACTTGCAATTTGGATCACGTCCAGGTACAGGAAGTATGCGAAGCGAAACTCCAATGCCACATTTTAGTTATAGCTTTGATGTTATTGAAGCGTATACTAATCAATGGATTGGTTCTTTTTTTAAAAATATGAACTCAATGATTGGTCGTAAATTGATTAATAATTATGAAAAAAATAATCCATTACCTAGTGATGTAAAAGAACCGTGGATTTTACATATGAGAAAGTTTGCACACAAACTAATGAAACGCCCTATGGTAATTCCGCGTGAATTAGTAGGGTTAAGTAAAATTGAAGTAATGGAACTTGAGACTTATATAAGTAAAAATAAGAAAAGTGACGATGATGATGTTAAAAAACATATTTCTAATTTTAGGGAAGCATTGAAAAAAGACCATTCTCTAAAGAAAGGATTTGGTGTAAATACATTAGAATATCGTTTGTCTGATCAGAATATTATGCAATGGTTGGATAAAAAATCACAGACATGGTTTGGAACGGAGAAAGTACCAAAGCTTCCATTTTATGGAGAATTGCCACAAACTGAAGAAGCAAGACAGCAAGTTCTGTTTCAAATATTGAATAATATAGGAAGAGTGGAAGCAAAATGGTCATTGATATCTCTTCTTGCCCATCCTAAGACTGCCCTTGGTAATGTAATGGGTGGTAGCCAGAATACTATTACTAATACAGGGTTAAGGAATTTTAGGAAATCTTGGGATACTAAATGGTTATTAGCTAATGTGTTTAAAGGGGCTAAATTAACTGATGGCACCCCTATAACAGATAAGACTACTATAAGACGATTCGTAGCAGAACAGGGTGCTCTGGAGTCTTTTTATGTTACTGAAGCACAAATGGACAAACGCTTCAGTTTAGATCAATTAACACCTTTTTTCAATGATGTTTTTAAGAAATTTCGTTCTGATCCAAATATGAGTGATAAAACACTTACGGAGCTTTCAAGAAAACATAAGTTACCAGATAAAATTGTTCAAGCTGGTGGTCTTTTTATGCGTAATTCTGAAAGAAAGCTTAGAGCTGATGCTTTTATGGCGCATTATCTACATGCCAGGGAAACATTGGGGCAAATTATACCCGATTTAGCTTTTGATAATCCTTATTTGATTCAAATGGCAATAAAAGGCGTTGAAGCAACACAGTTCTTATATCACAATGTCAATAGACCAGAAGCAGTTAGTTCATCATTAGGTAAAATATTCACTCGATTCCAACCATTTGCATGGAATTCCATAAGATTTAGAAAACATACTTTTCAAATGGCTGCTAGATACGGGTTTAATGACCCACAGAGCATGGATAGAGTAAAAAGAATGCTTGTTCAAGACATGACAGTTGTCGCTTTAGCTAATATATTTGTTAGTTCTATTTTTGATAGTACGCTTCCACCACCAATGTCTTATTTGCAAGACACAGCAGATTGGTTATTTGGTGATGTAAAGGAAAGGGAAAGGGCTTTCTTTAGTGCTTATCCACATCCAGCATTAGCACCATTACAAACTGTTACTGGTCCTATATGGAGAACAGTTATACCACCACTTACTGCTATGATTAATGGAGATTGGGACGCTTATACGAGCTATTATGTTCATACCTTGTTCCCATTTGGTAGATTGGCTAGAAGTGCATATAAATCAGCAGAAAGACCAGAAATGGTTGCAGAATTGATGTTTGGCATTCCATTACATAAGATAGGTAAAATGATAAGAGAAGACTAATGCCATCTTTACCTCCATTCCCAGCCCCTACTATGTATAAAAAGCTATTTGAAGCCTTGGGATTAGGTCATCTTTTTGATCCATCTAAGGCTGAAGGGAAAAAGCAAAGCAGATATATTACTGTAGATGGTAAACCTATAACAAAAAAGGGGCTCAGGCGTCACGAAAGAGTTATAGATACATGGTCATCAAAGTTCAAATATAATGATATAAATAATCCAGAGGCAATTAGTTGGGATGAGGTATCTTCTCCCCAACAGGATATGATGCCTGGTCTTCCAATATTACCCACCCCTATAGGCAATCTTGTTGAAACCGCAGCTGGAGCTGCTGCAGAGGTACATCCTTTACTTGGTTTATTAACTGGTGTAGTTGCTGGAAGATTTGATAGTGGTTTATCAAAACGAATACCATCTGATGCTTATGGTGGTGGAGCACCTAAAATACAGACTTACGGTAAATACGCTAAGCCATCTGATCATACATCATATAATGACGTTGATAAATTAGTTTCCCAATGGGTGGGTGAAGATATTGGAGGTTTTCAGGGTATTATAGATTTGATAGCACAAGGAAATATTCGTGGTTCTGTGATAAAGTTAGGGGATTTCCAGAGAAGTGGTGCTTCAATAGGTCAAGGAGTCCATGGTCTATCTCAAAAAATACCATTTTGGAATCAGTCAAATCAAAAGCTTATTAATATGCCAATTTCTGAATATAGGCAAAGATTATTAGATATGGGTGAAGATTTTCCAGCACTTGTAGATAATACACCTTATCCTGGCTTTGGGAATTTGAGAATAGCCAATAAAGGAGGATATACAACACAATTTGGTGATATAGATGCTAGAATGGCTGATATAGATATTCCCGATGCTCAACATTTTACAAAAGAACAAGTGACTGCTATGAACTTAGGTGAAGTCCTAGAAAGGGTTCTGAAATATCAAAAAGATATTAATCCATACTCCCTAATGGACATAGGAGTAACACCAGGGGGTTTTAGGTTATTTGATATAAGTAATTTAGCAAGAATAGAGCAACAGGGACCACGCGCCATACAAAAACATTTGAAATTTCTAGAAGATATTAAGTCTGATCCATTATATAGAAATTTTGAACAAAATAGAATGAGGCAAACCTTAGGTGATGTTTGGGATCAAAAGTATCCACATAAAATTTCGGCTTATGATAAAGGTGTTAGCCTCAGAAAGACAGAATTAGATGAAATAGGAGGCACTGTTCCTATGGGGTTTGGGAATATACACGGTGCAACTATGCCAAATATTCCTATACCTAAGGCTCTTTATGATTTATGGAGAAAGAAAGGCATGTTCTCTGCTGTTAGATTACAAGCTAAGCCTGGTAGAGTACAGGCATTGGAAAAAGGGAATATTGGTTATGGAACTGAAAAACCACCTTTTACTTATCAGCATATGCTAACATTAGGAGATCCTAACTATATGAACCCAACTTCTATGTCAGCAGTTGATATACATAATTCTATTATAACGAATATGAGAAAAGCACAGGGCTTGAGCGATCCAATAAGACCTGATCTAGGTTTAGGTTTTACATCAAGTCAATATATTGATCCAATTTTAGAGTCAGTTCCCCCAGCTTATAAAAAACTTATAAACCAAAATCTTAAATTCGGTCTCGCTGGACCTGGACTTCTACATATGGCTACGCCTGAAGAAGAGCCCGCTTTTTAGTTGTGAATTTAAAAAAAAATCACTTATCGCATTCTGAACAGATTGTCTTCTTAATTGGGACTCCGCCAAAAATGGATTGACTAAGGTATTTTTCTTCCAAAGTAGTTCTACCCCTTACTTTGTGCCAATATCTTTTACACATAGGGCATTTATTTGGTTGATAAGCCGATCTTGATATTGATCGCCAAGTATCTATTGACTTATCTCTTTGTATAACACCATGGTCAATCCATTCTTTCCCTAAGAAGAACTCAACGTCCTTTATCTTTGCTTGAGTAATTCTTTTTTCTTTTCCACCCTCCTTGTCCGATGAGTCCATTTATTCCCCTTACTTTTGTAGAGTCATCTATTTTACTTTCTATCCTATTCATTCTCCACAGCATACTTAACTGTAAACACAACATCATTAGCATAGTAAATTCCCAATATGGGAAATATTCTGCGCTAAATAAAGCTTCCCAATAATATCTCATATTAACTCCATTTATTTAAATGGTGATTGTAAAAAAACTTTAACACCTTTAACTACTCTAGACCAGAATATGTCTTCTGAGCCTCTGAAGTTATGTGAAATATTTTTCTTTTTATTTTTAGAACCTTTAGGTCTTGCCATTATGTTCTCCTTTGAATTGTTCGTTTAATCCATTCAAGCACAATAGAAAATAGCATTAAAAACGCCAATGAACCTATTGTGAATAAGAAAAGATCAAAACCAAGAATTGTAATATATATCAACCATCCTGGTATATCAATTATCATCATAATATCTCCTGTTTACAATAATGGAGGGACCCCAATAAGGAGTATCTTATAAATAGTCCCCCCACATTGCTTTGGTTTAATCCATGGGCTTTAAGGTTTAGCCAACCTCTTTCATTTATCCCTTATTTCTTTTCATATTTTTAATCCCTAGGTAAACATAGTTACTGTCGTTAGTCTTAAAAGTATGTCATTCCATATTGGAAAGTGAAATTAAAGCCCATCAAGCTTCTTCTTTCTCAGGTTTTTTTCTAATAACAGTAGGATAGTGTAGGTCTTTATCAATTTCTTTTATTGCATCTACAGCATCTTTCATTATTCTACTTAAATCACCATAAAGCGAATCGGTTGGATTTGTAGAATATAAAGATTCTAATATTATTGAGATTTCTTTTACGCTAAGATAAACTCCAACTTTATGAACATTAGTAATAATTTGTTCTGTTTTAATATCCATCATTTATTGAACCTCCTCGGCAAATCGCATCTTTTTAGTAAGTTTAAAAATGTATCAATAGGCATTAAAGCATAGGTAGTTCCCCTATCTTCTCTAAATGCCACTATATCAGTGTTTTCACACTTCAAGTATTTAGGCAGCTTCTTTCTTCGTTTAGCCTGAACAGTATATTCATCAATAACACAATCAACTTCTTCGTGCATCCCTAATGACATACCATTACTACCCCAAGCCCTACGGGCTGAGAAACCCCAGCCCTGAGCCAATTTGACTAATTCTCTTTCAAAAGCATTACCTTTACGTTTACTTGGATTAGACATTTTCATCCCCTGGGTCGCTTGGAGAGACCCATCTTATGTCATCAGCTTTGATAACATGCCCCATATAGACTTTTATTCTGCCTATATCGCACATTTCTTCATAAAGCTCAGTTGCAGCATCTAGGCTATCACATATAACCCATTCTCCACGTATAGCTTTCTGTTCTTCCCAACAAACAACATATTGTCTTTTAGCTACTGGCATTACCATTCATCCCATTGGTGTAATGTAAATGATAGCTCTACTGGTCCAACACCAAATCCAGCACTTAAATGCATACCATTAATGTCATGCATGCCAACTTCAAAATGCAATAAACGTAATAATGTAACTCTCCATGATTTTCCAGCATTATTATCCATTTTCTTCATCCTAAGCATTTGCAAATCCTTGCGTTTCATCTACTTGTTCAAATACAAAAGTATCTTTATTAAAATGAAACATCATCCTCATAAAGCCTTCATCTCTTGCTTTTTCCGAATGAACACTTCTCATTCTTTCATTTATATCACCATTAATTGCAATGACTTTATCAGCCTTTTGTACAACATTGGTCGTTCCTTTTAAACTGGTTATTGTAGAAATCCCTTCCTTCATTGCTTCTTTATTAACGTGATGTACAGCAATTACTATACATTCCTGGCTCTGAGCCAGTGCTTTAAGAGAGTTTATGATTTCATTCATTTTACCAATTTCATCATGATAACCTTTAACCCAGATCATATCTGTTGTATCAATAACTACAATTCTAGGTTGAGAACGAGCTATTGATTCTTTTAATTTTCCAAGTTCTGGTGGTTCACATAAAATATTTACATGTTTCCAAGCATCACTAAAATTAATAGGAGTTCCTTCGTTTTCTGCCCATTTATAGTCTGCCATTACTTTATTTTTATCTAAAGAATGTGTTATTTGACAAAATCTTCTATGTGTTAAAAGATACGAATTTTCTAAAGCACAAAACATTGTTCTCATATGTGGTAATTTTGCAATAAGATTCATCACAAAAGTAGATTTGCCTAATCCTGTATTACCAGTAACAATTACAAGTTCACCAGGGTATACCCACCAATCATGATTTAAAGAATATACATCAGAAAAATTGAAAGCTTTCTTAGTAAAATCTGTTTTGAGAAATTCAACATACTTATCTTCACAATCCTTAGCACTCATAATATTCAAATTATAATCTTTATGTTTAAAGTATATACAATTTGGTTGACAATATTTAGACATAATATAATCTTCACAACTATATTCATATCCTATATCGAAAATACTTTTAGTACAATGCTCTGCTTCTTTTGTAAGACCAGACCATTGCGACAAAGTATCTAATACTATATTATAAGGCATTCCAGAGCGTCTCATCCAAGAGCCTATTCTCATCATAGATTGATTTCTTTCGCCAATTTCAGGATTATTACCTAGTAGTTTCTGCATACAGCTCACAACAGAATTAGGATTAGTTCTAAATTCAGTTCTAACCGTTACCTGCCTGTTATCACTTAATTTAGGAAACTTAATATACTCCCCCATATAAGGATCAGTAATCCTATCTAAGAAAGAATGGTCAAATAATTCCATTGTTGTTTGAACGGATTTATCATCTGAGCTTAATGCTAAGATATCTTCAATAGAGTGTTTATTAAATTGCTCAACAGTAAAAGGTAATTTAAAATTTCCAGACTTAGCATTATATGAGAAACCAGCTCTAATCAAACGAGCACCATCATATATAGAATCACAATTTGGAAAAATAGAAGTTAAAGTCTCTTTTACAATTGAAGGTAATGTTGTGGAAGGAGTAAACCCAAATATATCTGGTATTTCTATATGAAATCCTGTACCAGAATACCATACTAAAATATGCTCAGGTTTAATGTTCATATCATTTATCATTTCCTCATTTATAAGAAAATGGACAGAATCATACAATCCTTGATTAGAAAGTTTTTTTCTATCATAATCGAGAATAATATTATTTATATAATATACTCCATTATACCCTTGAATAGTCCCACATGCTTTAATGTGTTGATCCAATTGTTCATCAAAAGCATACCAGCTGTGATATGTCTCTGTTTTATCTTTTGTTTCAAAAACATAGTTATTTATATCGTTTAACATAATAACTTGACTGCGATTTGAAACATGCCCAGTTGCAACTTCCACCATCCTTATATCAGAATTCATTATAACACCTCGTAGTATTTTTGGTTGGAATTAGGTTTGGTAATCTCTTTAACACTTAAGCCAGCATTATAAATAGAAGATGAAAGAATATTGTCATTATATTCTTCTCGCATTTTCCTCCACAATCTGCTCATAGTCTCAGGAGTTACAGTTTTATTAAAAGAAGTCCTAATCCACATAACAGCATTTAACTGTATTTCATGTGAACCAAACTCTCTGTTTTTATTATTTCTTAGCCAATCAAGGAGCATGGCTTCATTACCACGCCCCTTTTTTTTGGCTATAGACACTATTTTAGAAAAATCAAATGGCATTTATTCTAAAAAGGAAAATCGTCATCGCTATCATTATCCAATGAAGGCACTACATCGTCTTTTTTCGTAGGCATATCGGACCATAAACTATTCAATTTCTCATTAGATGATTGATGTTTATAAGACTTAGGCGGTTTCATTCTTCCCCATTTATTAAGAAGCCATTCTTTACCACCATCTTCCTTGCCAAAGAAAAACCATGTGTCTCTAGGGTACTTACCACTTGATTCATATTGTAATATATGAACCTTTCTACCTATGAGATCAGATAAAACATTATCAGTTAGTTTCCCTTCTTCGTTGATTTGATTCTTTTCTTCTACTCCAGCAGATTTTAAGAATCCATCAATTTTCCAACTACCATCTGATATACCATTATCTTTGGTCCCCCAATCGCTTGGAATACCTTTTTCTTTATAATGATTGCCACCTAGAAAAAACTTCTTAGGATACTGTCCTCTTTCAGGTGTTCCTTCAATATATAAAGAACAATCATTATATTTAGACTCGGTATTTTCTATTTTGGTAATTTCTATAAGATCAATAAAGACCCCTTTAGGAAATTTACTTTTAGGTTTACTATTTCCAAAACTAAACGTCATTATCTACTCCTTTAAGTTTGAATTCGAGAGTGTCTAAATCACCATTGGTTCTTACTATATCATCTAACCATGTTAATGTTTCAGTTTTTCTCTCATCCTTAAGTTTAGACTCTTCGACCAATAATTTCAGCTTTTTCTTTCTCGTTGGTGTAGCAGGTGTATTATTTCTAACTCCCTGCTTAACATCAGCAATAAGAATTGCAGCTGCTTGATCGGTTAAGCCATCCCAACTAATTTTCTTAAGATTCTCAATCCTTTTTTTATCAGAATCAGTAGAGAATCTATTTCTCATTAGAGCATCTAACTTAATCGATTGATCAACTGTAACCATACCAGGCACAGGTTTTGTTCCATCAAGATGTGTTTCTGGACGATAATTCTCTATTTCACGAATATCTTCATTAATCCACAAACCAATCCCAAACCCTGTTAAAGTAGATACACCCTTAGCCAACGCTCTACGATATGTATTTTCCATCTGTGCTGAGTCAGGATTAGCAACAGAATTATTTCTATTGTCCCTAACAGCAAGATACTCATTGTGAAAATAAGAATTACCATCTTCTGTTTCATAGCTTATTTTACAATGAATAATAACAGTACCATCAGGTTGTATAATACCACCATAAGGTTTGCCATCGTACTCATACATAACCCACTCATGCATTGATAATGGAAACATTTCTTTTAGTTTATCCCAACAAACAGACCAAGAAATATAGTCGGCATTGTAAGTACCCGCCTTTAATGTCTCCACAAAAGGTTTATAGTCTTTATTTCTTAACTTATATGGCGAATTTTCAAGCATTTACTGATCCTCCAGAAATGATTTTAGAATTTTGTAAAGCAATATTACTTGCTATACGAAAAGCGTCCCTTTGCTCTAATCCAGATTTACCAAATTGTGTAGACTTAACCCAATCACCACGATGGCTTTTGTGTTGTCCATGAAATTCAGTAATTGCATTATAAGCATCCCATAACGTTTTACCATTGTTACCTTTACCATTATAGAAAAGATCAACAAGTTTTTCGTAAACAGGTTTTGCTTTATTTTTAGTATAAATACCAAGTTCAGGAATGCTTTCCTTGTCTCTATTTGTCAAATAAGGCATTACTGCCTCGAAATATGCATCAACCATTGCTGGTGTCATATCGACTTCAAGGAATCTATTCATATGGTTAACGGCTTCTAAAACATTGCCCTTGCGCTTATGTATATTCTTGACAAGTTCATCAATCCTATCTTTAATACTTTGTGTATGTCGAAGTTTGTATTCAAAAGTCTTCCTTCCATTTAAAGAAGCCTGAAGAGTATTGTTACAAACAACACGAATGAATACATCTCTAAAACAATTACCTGATGTACCATCATGTGAAGTGTATAATAAAACATAATCTAATATTTTATCATCACCTACTTGAAATTCATCAGGGGTCTTAGCAAGAATCCAAACCTTTTTCCCACAATCAATAGAACCAGCAGTCTCTAATGTATAACCATGATCTAACATTACATCAAAAGGTTTAAAAGCTTCGCTATTTTGTAATACTTCATAGCGTTTGCCTACATTACCTAATATAGAGTTATCGTCTTCTCTTTTAGTTACAAAATGACCTGTTTCATCATAAATACCAAAACCTGTATTATGAAAAGTCGGTTCCTTTTTTACAGACCAATCCATATCAGCAGCCACTAAAGCTTCTCTGATTGATGGTGGTTTGTCTAGTTTCTTACCAAGTCCGTGCCAGGGTGTATCCCCAACATAAAACATTGATTCAATTAAATGTGCCATTATTTATTATATTCTCTCCCTATAGCAATCCAGAATATATCTGGAATTAATCGTTTAACATTACCCATTTCACATCTTTCTGCCATACGCATTGTAAGCAGTCTGAATTCACTTTCTATAAGCTCTATAGAACCTTTACCCAATTGGATATTTTTGTCCTTAAAGATCTTCTTAATTTGTGCTTTTGTCATTTTTACCTATTTGTCTTTTTATATCTTTAATATAATCATAAACATTACCTGTCCATTCCCAATACTCATTGTAAGAATGATGATGGTGGGATTGGTTCGAAAAGTAAAATTTATGAGTTAATCTTACAATTTCATATTTGTTGTCTATATCATTATTAGGATCACAGCCTATTTCTAAAAAAACCTTAGAATAACCTTCACCATTTTTTACACCAAGACATATCATACCTAAATCAATATAATTCCATTTTTCCCATTCATCTTGTTCTTTAAGTTGAGTTTGAGTAAGAGTATGATATAATCCTTGAACTTGATTCTGTAATAATTTCATGCAGTCCTTTTTATTTCATCACATGCTGGACATCCATCATGGTGATTATGTAGCGGTTCTTTACAATGATGATACATATATTTTTGATGTTTCTTACCAACTTCTATTAAATACTGACATAGTACTATTACAAATATAAATAAAAGCGTCATTATTACTATTCCATTGATGTATGGCACATTACCTCCTGTTGCGATGTCACGTCTAAGGGACTCAATACAAAATGAAAAGCGGAGTTCAACTGTATATAGAAGAGCCCCCTAGACGAGAATTTAAGATGCGTATAGACGATTACGAGCGTAATTAATTAACTCTATATCTTGCCTGACTTTATAGTCAAGTAATCTATACATGTGAGCTGAACTATTCTTAGCAACTTGATAGCCAAGTTGAACTCCAGGTTCGCTCTCTTTTTTATTGATATATTTAATAAGTTCCCTTTTTGTCATATATCTTATTTTAGTTATTTCATAAGCATAATCCTTTCCTTTAAGTAAAGCTCTCTGTTTGTCTGTGTTAGAGAGCTTTAACTGAAAGGATAATGCAATCAATTTCTGCTTAATTTCAGCATTAATAAGCTGGTCAATTTTCATCATATTACTCCATTTAATTTAAGCAATCTTGACTTAAAAATCAAGTTCACTTTAACACACATTTCATATAATATACCACCCCTGGTACCACCCCTGGTACCACCCCCCAAGGTGGTATATTATATATTTTTACAATTATTACACGTAACTCTCTTTAGCCCATAAGTAGGTAAATGTTCATAGTGAATTTGTGAACCAGTAGTACCAATTTCCCATTGAGTCTTACAAGACTTACAATATCTAAGTGTATTTCTAATAAAAAACCCTTTTTTCTTTATAGGCTCTTTATGATGTTGAGGAACAAACCACAAATCATCTTCTGACAGAATATATAATTCTGTCTTCTTCCCACGTGAGGTTTTTTTCATTTTGCTTGTCCTTTTTTGCATCATCGCATCTTCTGCATACCCATGCCAAATGATAAATGCCAGAACGGTTCTTTGTACCAGTAAGTAATTCCATTGGCTGTTTACATTTACTGCATTTTTGTTTCTTCATTATTTCACCAAGATGCTTTATAAAAATAATCGTATTTATCTCCGTCACTATTCTCAAGAATAGACGATAATTGATTAATCGTATTTTTCAGGTCTTCCTTGTACCAATCATCTATTTTATATGATCCAAAGAAAAATCCTTCAGCAGGTGGTAATAAATCCTTACAAATTGCAAAATTACCATCATTATAAGCAGCCAATGTTTTTTTACATAGATCATATAATTCTGATAGTTGACTCCAATCAATACGCATTTCTTGGCAATTATCTAAACCTTCACCACAATTATCAACAAACCAGCCGTGAATAGCATTTGCTTTACGCCAATAAGCACTTTTCAAAACTATTTCTTCTACTTCCCTAGAATCAATATTGTGCTCTGTTGCAAATGGTCCAACAAAACTGAGTGTTTGTTCTCCATCTTTTTTATAAGTACCACCATACCAAATACGTTTCGTTAAATACATATCTAATCCCATTATACATGCTCCTTACATTCTGAACATATGTCGTGCCAAATAATTTTAGCACCACAACATTTACTTAATTCTCTACTCATTATTTCACCTTCAACATTATTTTATTAAAAATAGCAAACGCTATCAAACAAAATATTGCTATTATTGTTGATTCAATCATTATTTTTATCCCTTACATCTCAGGTAGGAAGGTCAAAGACTATTGAAAGGAGACACTGGCTCACCGACCAGTTAAAACCTAATCTTTTACTGTCCCTACCCTACGATGTTATACATAATGGAGCACTATGTAAATTTAAACCTTACGGTATACAATGACTCCATTGTTTGTGGTCCTTAAACCTAACTTTCTACTATTTTCGCCATTAAACTTGCTTAGCCTTGACGCTAAAGTTCTATATTTGGCTTTAGTTAGATTTCCCATATCAGCATATTCATTGAAACCAAGAGTATATAAAAACCTCCATGTTTTCGATGTATATGTTATCTTCTTGGGTTCAGGTATTGGACCTTCTTTAATTGACACTACCTTCATGTTCTTTCTCCTTGTTAGAGTTAAACTGCATCATCCAGGCAGAAACTAATGTTCTCGCCATAGATTTACTTATGTCAAAATCTTCCATAACATACTGAGGTGCTTCAAACATATTTATTTCACCACTTTCTCGTAGATCATTTAAATAAGGAAACACTTTTTCTGCTAAACCATCAATTATTATATCATTTTCGTTAATCATGTCAGAACTTTGGGTTCTATGTATTTCATATCAAGATCGTTATCTCTCCATGCAAGAGCACATCTAACAGTTGGTTCATCAATTGTATCATTCCAACCATTCGTCGTATCTGATTGACGCACATTTTGTATAGGATTAGGAACACCTTCAAAATGAATCTCGTCTGTAGATGGGTTAGTCATACGTAAATATGAACCAAACCTAAATCCTTCATCATTTGAATTGTCTGGTATTTTTACTTGCACTAAAGAATAAGGTCTATCGTCTATTGTATCTTTATCCAATTCTTTAGAATGTAAAGAAGCAAGTATAGTATCCATACTAAAATGGGCAATTACTGCTCTTCTTTCTGATACATTACGCAACTTAAAAACATCTTCCATCTCTACAACAGACCAATCTCCATGCTTTTGTGCATATTTAAGTCTGATCATTGCTTTTCTATTATGATAAGCGGATCGTCTGTTTCTATTCGTAGTTAATCTGCTAAGTTCCATAATTTGATTATGCTCTTTCGCTTGAATCTTAGTTGGTTTATTTAAAATGTCTAAACCTGAATTGATAATCATTCCATCAAAAACCATCTTTTTCTCATGTGGTGTCTTATCAAAGAACTCTAAATACCCAGCTGATTTCCATGATATTTGTTGATTTGGTCTTTGAATTCGTCCATACTTTTTCTTTAGCGTTGCAAAACCATCATAATGGCACCATCTTCCTTTTTTATCGCTATACTCGCCCCCTGGACACCAATGACCAAGAAACCAATGTAATGTTTGAGCTGACATGTCTAACAATGAACTATCCATTATTTTAATTGTATCATTATTAAGATTAACAATCACAGCAGGTAAAGTCCACTTACCTTGATTATAGTAAGAAGTCCTAATATGACCAACAACCTTAGATTTACTCATTTTACAGTACACAACTTTTACATAGCCATTAACATGATCTTCAACAAAGGAAGCATTTGGCATAGTTTTTAATGTATCCAAATTCCATTTAGGCATCCCCCAACTTCTGTTAGCAAACCCCATTAATCTACTACGTTCCTTGTTACACGACCAATATGATCAAATTCTCTAACAATTTGTACTTTATACTTACCAGGTGGAACTTGTATTTCATTATGTTCTTGATGAGTAAGAGTCGCTGTTTTTTCTACTTCAACATAGTTTAAAGCATTAGTTATTCCCCTTCTGCCCATATCAGTTACATATCCAGTAACAGGATAATGAACCATATCTTCATGAAATTGAAAATTATGATTATGTCCTGTAGCTTCACCATAAGCAACAACAGTATCTCCATTGCTTTCTCGAGTTACATTGATTTTGTTCCAATGAGTCTTTGACTCTTTTTTATCTTGAAAGGATTTTGCTTCTTTATCAGTTAATTCGATAAATAATACATCACCTTGTTGGTATTTATTCATGTGTTTGTGTTCCTTTTAATTAAGGCAGCAATCTATTTTCTCAGACCAGCTCCGCTATTGGAGCCATTATCGAGTCCGACTTACACGGTCCCTTTAAAGAGGATTTGCTGCCTAATATTAATTGAAGAAATAATGATATGCAGGCTTTAAGCAACAGAGCACGACTTTGCGTGTCTGAGTACCCTACAATAACTATCCATTTTGTTTGTGGTGTCTTTCGACCATAAAGTTGACTAAAACTCTCGGTTACCCGTCGTTTTTACTGCTCAAGTTGATTAAACCCATCACAGATTATAAAGCATTTACAGTTACCTGTATCATGCTGTATAAAACTTGTTTTATGAACCATTCCTATATTAAGAGGTTGGCAGACCCCTTGGTTCGTGTCCCACGGTAAACTACTTCTTTTTAGGTAGTTTTAGTTACGTACAATTCAGCTCTCCAAAAGCAAAGATACAGCATTAGCCGCTTTTTTATCCTTATGGTCCTTATAGAACCATTTCATTGCCCCTGGAAAAGACGCAGTTAAGTCTTTCACTCCAGGGATATATAACACGAAAATAAGATCAGTCCTGCAGAGACTTCACCTATTTTCTATTATTTCTTAGTTTTTACTATTTTTATAAAAAAGGGTAGAATATAGGAAGCGGGAAATCAATCGCTTATACTGACAATCCTACCCCTTTCCATACAATCCTTCTCAGTCAGTACAGTCTTCTTCCTTCATTTTCTGAAGTTCATCCCAATAACTGTCAGAACCCCAATAGATGTATCTATAAAGTTCTGTACTCATGTAACCCTTGTGTTTACAAGAGTCTAATCGATCATGATTAAGTTGCAGGTCTTTCTTGGCATCTTCAACAGTCTCCACGACTGCATCAACAGCTTTAGCCATACCTTTAACAATTTCAAGTTCCTTTTTACTTAGTATCATAGTTTGCTCCTTTATGATTGTTTACTATTTAGTTAAATCTTTATAATATTCCACTTTTTTACCATTTTGGATAAGTGGGAACCAAGTTGATCTTTTCAAGATTGGCGACTTGTAATAAATAACCATCAACCCTAATACGGCTGACCGAAGCTTGTTAATGATGGTTATTCATTATAATTATAGAGTAACCATCTATAAATAGCAAAAGTATCATAGGTGAACTAACACCGACCAATATGATTGGGTCCGCTTCAGTCTGCTCGCTGAACTAATGGGGGTTTCAATGCATAATATCCCCAATACTACTCCTTGGTTTATGTCTGAAAATTAATCCACAGGTGGACACCTACTAATCGGTTGCGAACTTCAATAGTATTGTTTCACACCTGTGGTATTGTACAACGATCAGCCCAGTTTTATCAGCTGTAAACGCCGAAAGGTACTGGGCAAACCTTATTAAAAGAGCCCTTTAATAAAAAAGGTTCTTTTCTCTAATCGGATGTTAGATTTCCGAGAAATTGAATCGTGGGGCTTTTGACAACCAAAAACCCAGCACGTGTCCAACGCCAGACTAACTTCCGAATGATCGTGGGAGCATTGTGGTATTAAAGTCTCCCATTGTTCAGCCATTATTACGCAGGCAAGCAGATTATTGGTTATTCTGGTCCTACTTCGACTATACTTTATTTTAATTCGCTAACCACAACACGTAAGCAGAGCCAACTACTCCAGTCTACCTGGTGACGTATTTGAACTTCACGAATATAAGTTTACTGGGTTATTTATAAATCAATGGACTTACATCACCAACTCTGGTGAAAGCCTAACGCACTTATCAGTCCCCACCCAGATGGGGGACCAAAAGTCGCATTAATACTACTTCAAGACACTTCCTTCCGTGCCTGAGACATAGCCTCATGAAGAGTCTGATACTTACTACGATCTACGGTTATAAGGTTGTCTAAACGTCCCATCCAAACAAATACCCAAGATAACTCTGTTGCGTGATACAATTCCATAATATACTCCCTATTGTGTTTATTAGCGTTTTTTAATGCAAGGATTTAAAGGGGTACACTCTCGCATACCCCAACCAACACTACTGACCAATCAACTCCATTATAGCGTCATAATCATCCCTTGTTGGCTCCAACTCCTGACCAACGACCCAACCAAACTCAGATGCCTTAGAGTATACTTCACCCTTAAAATGGGCACATAACTCTTTTAAGACAGACTTTGCTTGGTCTTCTCTACTTTGGTCCTTTAGAAAGATGGATACACCGACAGCAGAGTCAAACATAGCCTGACGCTCTTCGGGACTATATGCATTCAACGCTTGACTGTTCAATACACTACGCTCTCCAAACTTCTTACCACTAATCCTGATTTTCATACTTACTCCTTATTGTTATTGTTATTGAATAAACCAGAGAATAAAAGGGGTGCCCTTAGGGATGGATATGCTGGGTGTCTGCAGTGTGGTGTGTTTGCTCGGGATGTTGTATTCAATAGTGTATGCTTATGAGTTCGCGTGGCTCGCCACCTTCGTTGCTCTCATCCTGCTGTGCGAAGAGAGCATAAGAAGAGAACAGAGTAAGCATACACTATTGGAACCGAGAAAACTCAACACACTAAGACCCCCACCATCCCTAACGGGCGGGGAGTGGTTACACTATATATCCCACACACACACTCTAATGCAAATTTTCAAAATTGGTTTGAGTATCCATTCGGTGCATTTGTACTATTTGTTATGAAAATTGAGCGGTGGAATACTGATACACGTCAATTCGAGTTTGTTGACTTAAATGATAGGGAGTATGAAGAGTTACTAATAGTTTTCCAGTTCACGGATGCAGAATGCGCAATTGAGGATAGGATAGAGATATTAAAAGAGCTTATATTACACGGGGATATAGATATTTTTTATGCAAATGAAGATTATGATTAAAAAAAGACTTGACAATCGCCCTACTTTGGTTGTTTTTTACAGTATTGTATACACTACAGTAGTGTTCTATTGTGATTTATATACTATTACGTAGTGTACACTAATGGACTTCATTACTCGAAAATTAAAAATAAATAATTGGGACGATGTTACTTACCCCATTATGACTGAGCTGGAGGCTAAGGAGCGTAATTTGAGCTATACTCACTGGAAAAGGGCTAAAAAGGGCGAATTAGGACTTTCGGACGACGGATATGTAGCGGAATGTCTCGATATTTGTAAATATAAGAACAGCACCCAGGTAATATACCCATATGGTAGGATGTGGCTAACCCCTAAAGCCACTTTAACGTACGAAAACCATAAGCTAACTGGCGAATTTTCGCAAACTGGGACTAGACCCTGGGTAGAGCGTGAAGCGGCTATGACGCGTACAAAAAACGCAGTAAGCCTATATGTTAATATGATGCTAAGTACTGGAAAGATAGATTGGCAGCAGATTGGCAAGACATATCGCCCAGATCAGCTTGATCCAGGTGCTACAGCCAAAAGACTTTTTAAACAGGAGAGAATAAAAGGCATGGTAGATACCAAAATACAAAAATATTTAGACGAAAAGGAGCTAAATCAAGGAGATGTGCTTGATATTATAGCTTCAGCTATTGAATTAGCTAGGCAAAACGGTGATCCATCAAATATGTTAAGAGGAGCAGAACAATATATTCGCATTATGGACATGCTTCCTGGGAAAACCCAACAAACAGACACTTTACAGATAGATGTTACGAAAAAGATACTTGACGAAATAGAATCTGAAGAAAGTCGCAAATTAAAGATCGAGAGGAAACAAGATGCTTGAAACTATACAAAATGATGTTGAAAAGCCTAAAGTTGTCAAAAAACACGTTGTTGTCACTGCTCCTGAGAAGGATATAAAGAAATTAGAGTCTTTTATGCGGGTATTAGTGGATGTTGCTAACGATATGGAATTATCCGCTTATGAAGACAATGTAACTGGATATTTTGGAGTAGATTATTAACGAACAACGACATAAGGAAATTTTACAAAAAATGCGTCATGATATGATGCTTTTTGGGAAAATATGTATTCCTTCTATGTTTTCAGCTAAATCGCCTGATTTTCATTATGATATGTGCAACTATCTCATGAACCCCGATGATAAGCAAATTAATATAGTGGCTCCACGTGGGCATGCTAAAAGTTCCATTATTGGAGGGGTACTCCCATTACATCATTTATTTTTTGGTGAAGGTAGAAAACTAATTGTTCTTGTCTCTAGAACACAGGATCATGCAGTTAAACTCCTTGGTTTAATAAAAGACACATTAGACTATAGCGAGCAATGTAGGCAGATGTTTGGATATTGGGGACAGCATTCAGCAAAAAGTTGGTCAAAAGCAGAAATAGAGTTAAAAGATGGGTCAATGATAATTTGCAAGGGAACGGGTCAGCAAATCAGAGGAATAAAAATCGGGAACCAACGCCCTAGCCTTATTATTATAGACGATCCTGAAGATGAAAATAACACTAAAACAGCAGAAGCAATGGAAACTAATCTAAGATGGTTATTGCAATCAGCAATTCCTTCTGTTGACCCCTTTAAGGGTAGACTTATTGTTATTGGAACTCCGCAGCATCAACGCTGCATGGTTGAAACACTAAAGGAAATGCATGGATGGACAAATCTTACGTATAAACCTGATATTGACAAGAAAACAGCATTGTGGGAAGAATGGTGGTCTATAAAGAAACTTCTTGAAAAAAAGAAGGAATTAGAGTCTATAAATAGATTATCTGTGTTTTATCGTGAATATATGTGTGAAATTGTTGGTGATGAAGATCAATTGTTCAGAGCCGATGATTTTCGCTATTATGAAGGAGAAGTTTCGTTGGATAGTAATCAAGATGCTTATCTTAATATGACCTATCCAGAAAAGAAGCAAATACCTATAAACATCTTTACGGGGGTAGACCCTGCATCCAGTACTAAGCAAACAGCAGATTATTCAGTCATTTTCAATTTAGGTGTGGATAAAGAAGGGAACAGGTATGTACTTCCCTACTATAGAAAAAGGGCTACTCCCTTAAATTTAGCAGAAGCTATTGTAGATAATTTCAGAAAGTATCGATCTCAGAAAACTAGGATAGAAAGCGTTGGGTATCAGGAGATGCTTAGGGAATATGTAATAAAAAGGTGCGATGATGAAAATCTGTTCATTCCTGGTCTTAATATTAAGGAAAACCCTAGGACTAACAAATCTAGGCGACTTGAGAGCTTACAGCCTATTTTTGCACGTGGTCAGGTACATATGAAAAAAACGATGCAAGACCTCCTAAACGAACTTCTTTTATTTCCACGTGGTAAACATGATGATTTATTAGACGGCTTCTTTTATGCGAATAAAGGCTCTTATACACCTTATCATGAAACACAAGACGAACAAAAGCCCCTATTGGGAAATGTGCGTTCAAGAATAAATGATTGGCTTATTGCTTAGGTGTTGATACCCCCCAGTACCCATTTTGTAGATTCCAGGCAATTTAATGCCTATAAATGTCCACAAAGAAGTAGTCAAGTCTGAAGACCTATTAAATGAATATCATGGGCAGCGAGCCAATTGGGCTACTGCTGCTATGGAAGATGATGAATTCAGAAATAACTCTCAATGGACTAGCGATCAAGTAAAAGTATTAAAAGACAGAGCGCAATCAGCTATTGTTGATAATATTGTACATCCAGCTGTAGAACAAGCAAAAGCCCTCCTTACAGCAAATAAACCAAAATTTCAATCTACTGGCAGAGATGACAGTGATACTAAGATTGGTAGAATTTTTTCAGATATAATGTCTTACATCTGGGATAAATCTAATGGGAATGTGGAACTAAAACAGGTTATTGACGACTACTATGTTAAAGGCATGGGGGTCATGCAGGCTTATGTGGACCCTATGATGGATTTTGGTAGAGGTGAAGTCTGCTTTAAAAGTATTGACCCCCTTGACCTGTTTGTAGACCCGTCTTCCAGGGATACATTTTGTAGAGATTCTGCTAATCTTATTATCGCCAGGATATTTACAGAAGAGCAGGTACAAACCATGTATCCTCAAATAATGAAACCAGATGCAGAAGGTAATAGACTATTTGACGGGATGGTTCAATCTTCCGATGAGAGATATCCAGCAACAACTAGAGATGCCGCTGAAGATCAAAGGATAGGTCCACAAACGCAAGAGACGGATGTTAAGACTTATCAGGTTATAGATAGATATGAAAAAGTTAATCTTCCATTCTGGCATTGTCTCGATAAAACCAATGGGAACGAATTTATACATGACGAAGAAGATTATAATGCTTTTCTTCAACAACCAGCTGTAATTATAGAAAATGCTGGAGAATTATCTCATATAACATCCAAACCTGAAGTACAAGAGTTGATGCAGGTACATGAACAAACTGGCGGTACATTTCATATGATGATGGACCCAGCCACTGGTCAACCAACAATGATGCCTGGACCAGAGCATGAAGATGCTATTCCAGGGTCTGAAACAACAATAACTATAGTATCTATGAAGGACATGGTTGAACAAGGTGTTGTTGTTTGCAATCAGGTTATAGTTCCAAGAATTAAACGAGTATTATCAGTTGGCAGGGTGATGCTTGCAATGCATATAATGGATATAGATGAATATCCTATTGTTACTCTAATGAATAGGCATAATAGAAATCCTTACCCTATGAGCGATGTGAGGTTTGTTAAACCAATTCAAGAATATATCAATAAGATAACGTCATTAATTGTCGCTCATGCAAGTTCTTCCACGAATACTAAGCTTCTCATTCCTAGAGGTTCTATGAATAGAAAGCAGCTCGAAGAAGAATGGTCAAGAGCAGGTACTGGTGTGATAGAATATGATCCCGAATTAGGTCAACCTATTGTTGCTGGTCCTGTTCCCCTGCCTAACGAGTTGTATAAAAACAGAGAAGATGCAAAAACAAGTATATATCACATTTTAGGAATTCATCCATTACAACATGGTGATCCGTCAGCTGCTCCTTCTACATACAAGGGTACAGTTGCTATAGATGAATATGCCCAAAGAAGAATTAAATCAAAATTAGACGATATTGATGCGGTCCTAAATCAAATGGGTAAGGTTATTGTAAAATTAATTCAGCAGACTTATACAGACGAGAAAGTTGTCAGAATTATGAAACCAGATGGAAGAGAGACTGAGCAAACGATTAATGGTCCTATATATGATGATTTTACGAATGAAGTTATAGGAAGAATGAATGATGTAACTATAGGCAATTATGATCTTATTGTAGTAAGCGGAAGTACATTACCTTCAAATAGATGGGCTCGTTTTGATTATTATATGACATTGTATGAAAAAGGTATTATTGATCAACAAGAAGTTCTAGAGCAGACAGAGGTTGCAGATACCGAGGGCGTTCTAAAGCGGATAGGAATGATAGAACAGATGCAAGGGCAACTAGAAGCTCAAGAAGAAGAAATTAAAACACTCAAAGGTGACCTGCAGACAGCTCAAAGAGAGTCCACTTCTGACAGGAAACGTGTTGAGGTAGAAAAATTTAAGACTAAACTTACAAATTCAGCTCAAAAGACCGAAAAAGCAGCACAGCTGTTTGAGGCTCGTTTAGGTGATGAGTTAAGTGAGGTTAAGAAAGAAAACAGGGAAGTCAAATCACAATCAATAAATCCCATTGCTGTCTCTTAGACAAATGGGAAGGAGGAAAATATGATAGACGAAAACCCACAAGTAGACGTTGCTGAAGTTGTTGAACCAGAACAGGAGTTCTGGGGAAATGAATCAAATGTTGAAAGTGAGCCCCCAGTAGGATTAGATGCATTTGATGATGCATTAGTGCCTAATAATGCACCTGATCCTGAATTGCCCGAGAATGCTGGTGAAGATCAAAGTCGATACCAGTATTGGCAATCACGGTATGACCAAAAGGCAAGTGAATTTGAGACTGCGAATCAAAAGTTAGCTGATTATGATCGAATTGCTCCAATAGCGGAGTATATTCAGGAGAATCCTAATGTTTTGAAACAAGTAGCAAAATCACTTTCTGGTGATGAACCTTCGGTTCCCTCGCAAGAGAAATCGCAGGAGTTGCCAAAGAAACCAACTCGTCCGACCAAACCAACTAACTACGATGCAACAGAAGCCTATATGGATACAGAAAGTGATTCTTTCAAATACAGGGTATCTTTAGACGACTACAGAGACGGAATGATCGATTTTCAAGATCAGCAGGAACAAGTAAGAATAAATCAGTTAAGAGATCAGGAAGCTATGATAGTTCAACGACAGCAGGAGTATGAACGTACTCAGGCTATGGATGGAATGAAATCGGAACTGGTTAACCGATATGGTTATGAGTCTGGTAAAGCAGATGAATTCATGAAGTTCTACAGTTCTCCAGAGTCTGTTACTTTAGATAATCTTGTCCATTTGGATAAATTACGTAATTCTCCATCACAGGCAGAAGTTGCTACTCGCCAAAAGGCAGAAAGGATGACAAATCAATCTAAGCGTTTAGAGGTTCCAGCACCTGCTGGTATACAGTCAGGTCAAGCTGAACCCCAATTCTCTGATGAAGATTTGTTTAATTTAGGCTTAATGGCAAATAGAAAATAGACCTAAAGGTCTAGGAGGATAATAATATGGCTACAACAGCCGTAACAGGAGCCAAGAATCTTGGTTCAAGTGGTGTTCTCTATTCTGACAGAAGGGATTTCTATATCCGTCCAAATGTGGTTAAAGAGCTTTGGACAGATGTTACACCTTTCCTTACCGTTGTTGCAAATCAGCAAACGGTTTCTGGAATGGCTGACCCTACTTTCAAAATGTTTGAACACCGTAACCCGTGGCAGAAGCAACAGTTTCAATCAGCAGCTAATCCTGCTGCAGTAGCTTCTGGAGCAGAATCTACATCAATAGCAACTGATAATGCAGAAGGCATCCAACCTGGTGCCAACTATAAAGGCTTGATGTGTGATGTTTTTTCTGACTCAAGTGGACCATCTGGCGGATCAAAAGGTCAGGTATTAATCACTGAGTATGCTAGTAGTGGTGATTCTATCAAGTATAAAAACTTGACGAATGAAGATATCAATGTTGCAGATGATGATTGGTTTGTGGTTATTGGTAATGCACAAGGTGAAGGTACTAACTCACCAGCTGCATGGTCTGATGATCTATCAGTAGTCTATAACTCTACACAGATTTTTAAAACACCTGTGGAAGTAACTGGAACTTTGCTCCAGGCTTCTCTTCGTGGAGAATCTAAAGAGTTAGCAAGGCTTCGTGATCAAAAATCGGCAGAGCATAAGATACAGAAAGAACGATCTTTCATATTTGGCTCTAATCCAAAAGGTACTTCTGGCGGATTCGCTAATATTGAAGATATTACTGACGAGAACGACAAGACAGTAAGAACTACAATGGGTATTCTTACTGCATTAGCGAGATATGGATCAGCTTCAGGAGATGCACAGAATGTATTTGCATCTGGTGATATTGATACATATTCTGAGTTTGTCGATGCAATGGAAAAAGTATTCCAGTATGTTCCTACATCTGGAAGTAAGCGTGCATTTGTTGGTGCTGGTGCTTTAGGGTACTGGTCTAAACAAGGCGGAAACGCTGGTTCTTTTGCTGGTGATTCTGGATGGACAGTTAATCTTGGTGACATGAAAAGGGATGCTCTTGGTTTTAACTATAGAACCCTTGAAACACCTCACGGTATGCTTCAGTTGATTCCAACTCCAGCATTGCGTGGACCTTATAACAAGCATATGCTTATTGTAAGTGATGAGAATCTGTTTCATGCTCAGTATCGTGCACCTCAGTTTCAGGCTTCCATTCAAGCAAATGACTATGATGGCGTAAAAGATCAATACATGTCTGATGAAGGCATTGGTATTTCGCTCATGGAGAGTCATGCTTTAATGGTTACACCATAAGGAGGATAGTCGAATGGCAGTTATGTCGCAAACTAAATCCATGGCTGATGGTAAAACAGCAGAGAATGTTAAAGAGATTGAACAAGCTCTTAATGGAGACGCAGCTGGTAAAGACGTTTCTATGACGGGGAGTCTTACCTGTAAAAGTGATCTTACAGTTGCTGCTTCTCAGAAAGTGAAACTTAATCTTCCAACATCTGACCCAGGGGTAGCTGGGCAGCTTTGGTCTGACAGTGGTGTTGTAACAGTATCTTGATAACATAACAATATTGGTGGGGGCTTTTGCCCCCGCCAGTATCAATGCTGAAAAGCGGTGGTGGTGGATAAGTAAAGGAGATAGTTATGGCTGAAATGCATAAGTATCAAACAAAAGAAATTTTAAACAAAATCCTGAATAGTGGTGAAACTGCAATAACAACTGCTGTGCTCCCAACAACAGTAACAACACATTATCAATCAGGAATTGGTGCATTGGGTACTGCTATAACATCAGTTAATACTACATTGTATGGTATGGTAATAAGTGCTCGTAGGGTTGACAATACAGGAGATAGTATTGTAGGCAATAGATTGCATCTAAAGGATGGCTCAAATAGTGGTGATGTACTTATTGAGATAATGTTCGATAAAGAAGTTCAGACTCAATATTTTACACCATCAGTTGCGATGGAATTTCCAAACGGGTTATACTATAAAGGTCCAACAGGAAATGACGACAATATTGATTGGGGAATCACAGCGTTTTATACTGTGTGATCTTAAATAATGGCAAATTTTCAGACCCAGATTGAAAATATAGCTGGTAAAACAGCTACATCAACAGGATCAGATTTAACAGCATATCGTAGTATGCTTGATGATTTTCTTAAACAATCTGCAAGAGTATTATTAGATACACTACCTATTGAAGTATTAGAAAGGGACGCTATTCAAATCCAAATTATTAATGTCGGTCTTGATGTTACAGATAAGAAGATCATTAAGGTTTTAAGGGATGGCTTTGGATGTGTCATGGTTCCATTGGAATTTAAATCACGTTTGGTAGAGGGTTCAGGGAGTATATTTGAACCATCTAAAAAAAGTCCAGTTTTTTATTTGGAAGGGCAATCATCTGGTGGAGCTAAACTATTTATTAGACCAATCACGACTACTCAAGAACCAGGATATGTAGATTATAATTCATACCCTAGTCCAGTATATACAGATAGTGCAATTACTAATTTCCCAGATAGAGCAGAGTATGCTGTAGTTATTGGAGCCGCTATTCGTTTATTACAACATAAGTTAAATAAACTATTGCATTCTGATGAAGATGTAGAGTTGGTCCAGGTAGCTAATCAGGAGTTAGCAACAGTACAGAATATGTATAATGAAGACTTAATAAGGCTTGGTGGAACTCCAGCAACGACACAAGGAGCTCCAGTTGGCGCAGTCTAATCCTACAACAGCCAGTTCTCCATCGTGGGGATATGGGTTAACGCAAGAAATGATGATCGAATTAGTTAGAACGCATCATCCACAAATGCTTGAAAATGAGATAAGAATCTATCTTAATCAAGCTTTGAGAGATTTTACAAAAAAAACTAAGATTTTGAGAGGTGTATTCCAAAAATCAATTACTAATGGAGTAAGATGGTATCAAATAGATGATGAGATAGTTTCTATTAATAGTGTCTATTTCGATGGGACTAAGATAGAAAGACTGCTATCTACTCCAGATACAGAGGATTTAGATGTATAATGGCTAAAGTATATTGGACAGATAAAGATGCTATTGCAGTAGCTGATTTAAGTGGTGATAATGTTACATTAAGTGGACCTTCTGCTGGAACACTAAGCTTGCATTGTTCGAGGCATGATTCGCCTTTTGTTAGTATAGATAATGGTGTTAATAATGCAGATAGTATTAGAATTGAAACTGGTATGCTTGAATCACCAGTTATTCCACCAGAATTTCATGAAGCATTAACATATAAAGCTATAGCCCACGGTTACGAGAAGGCTCCTGATGGATTGCAGCAGGCTCAGTATTTTCATGAAAAATTTGATCAAGCTATCAAAGATGGAATGAGAGAAGCTAATTCACATAAATCAGAAGAGACATCTGTTGTTATACAAGGAAGAGATTTCTAATGCTGGTTGGTCTAAGTAATACAACTACATCACTACAGGATATACAGGGGACTGGATTTGGTGATGGAACGTGGGGGACAATGAATGCTGTATGGACAACAAATACATCCTGGACAACAACTGGATATATATTAAGTGCTATGCTGACTCCTTCTGTTTCTTTAAAGGCAACGAATCAGATTTTGTCTTCATTAAAACATGATAGCAATGTTTCACAATCTACACTAAAAGGACTAAACTATGGCTGATTTAACCAGTTATAAGGTAAAAGACACTTATGCTGATTTATTAACAATATTTAATGGTACTATAAATGAGGGAATTACAGGTAGTGCTAAAAGAATATTTGACGGAGATGGAACAGGTAGTCCATTATGGATGAGTACGAATACTCTTCAAATAGACGGAGTATTAAATTTAAAAGAACAAAATTCACAACCGAGTAACCCGACTAATGGGGATTTGGCTTTTATAAGTGGTGAATTATACATAGCCAAATAACTAACAGGAGTCAATCATGGCATGGAAAAAAGTAGTAACGGAATCAGCGACAGATACAATCGCTCAAGACACGGCTGGTA